>JAEIGA010002444.1_pt1 | contig 29667 bp, 26 predicted proteins | sample 9270691 | NCBI WGS metagenome assembly JAEIGA01 (sample SAMN17057246, study PRJNA624740) | gut metagenome | biome: biome; isolation source: fecal sample | host: Bos grunniens | place: China: Xizang | collected 2019
GAAGAAGGCAAAAAGGAGACTAATAGCCTGAAGTTATTGCAAGACCCAGACGACAGAATGCCAGGTTGGAGAAATCGCTCAGCGCTCTGGATGTATGATTTCAAGTCGGGCATAGCACGACGTCTCACTTATGGCGACGCCTCTGTCTCACTTGCCGACATTTCGCGCGACGGTCGTTCACTGTTGCTCAGCTATGGTGCGATGAAGCCAGGACGCAGTCCTTTCCAGACCTCATCTATTGTGCGCATGAATTTGGCTGACGGCAAGGTGGACACACTGATCAACGACACGACCTATTTAGCGGGTGCCAAGTTCTCACCCGATGCAAAATCTCTGCTCATCACTGCTTCGCCTAATGCTTTCGATGGCATTGGCAGAGAGGTCAAGGAGGGACAAACTCCCAACGCATTTGACTATCGTCTGTACCTGTACGATATCGGGAAAAAGGAGGCAACTCCCCTACTCCCCAACTTCGCGCCATCAGTGGATCGAGTGGAATGGTCAAAGGCCGACGGACAAATCTATTTCAGCGCGACTGATGGTTGCAACGTCAGTTTGTTCCGCCTGAACCCCACGACCAAAAAGTGCGAAAAGTTCGAATTGCCCGTCACCTATTTGCAAGGGTATTCTATAGCCTTGCAGCAAAAGAATCCCACCGTTGTATTCTTTGGCCAAACAGGCGAACGTGCACGCGAAATGTTTATCGCATCACTTAATAGCACAAGCCCTAAATGCAAACCTATTGGTGAAATCAGCTTTGACGAACTTTACAAGGATGTAGCCATCGGAACCTGTCACGACTGGAAATTCCTGTCAAGCCGTGGCGACAGCATCAACGGCTTCTACTTCCTGCCACCAAATTTTGATGCCAACAAGAAATACCCCCTCATCGTCTACTATTATGGCGGCTGTACGCCCACGACCAAGGCGCTGGAATTCCAATACCCACTGCAGGTACTCGCTGGCCAGGGCTACGTCGTTTATGTGTGCGAACCAAGTGGCGCCATCGGCTTTGGCCAGGAATTTGCAGCACGCCACGTCAACACCTGGGGCAAGGAGTCGGGCGACGACATCATCGAGGGCACCAAGCAATTCCTGAAGGAGCATCCCTTTGTCAATCCTGACAAAGTCGGATGTATGGGCGCTTCATACGGTGGCTTTATGACTCAATATCTGCAGACACGCACCGACATCTTCGCCGCAGCCATCTCGCACGCGGGTATATCTAATATTGCCTCATATTGGGGCGGCGGATACTGGGGTTATACTTATGGCGAAATAGCTCAATATGGCTCGTATCCTTGGAACAATCCTGACCTCTATGTCAAGCAATCGCCACTGTTCAATGCAGACAAGATCAACACGCCCATACTCTTGCTGCACGGCACCGTCGATACCAACGTACCGACCAATGAAAGCCAGCAACTCTTCACCGCTCTGCGCATCCTGGGCAAACCAGTCAGCTACATCCAAATCGATGGCGAAAATCACGTCATCACCAACTACAACAAGCGTCTGGCCTGGCAAAATGCCATCTTCGCCTGGTTTGCACATTGGTTGAAGGATCAGCCCGAATGGTGGACCGAACTTTATCCAGAAGAACGATTCTGATTTGAAATCTTCTACCCCCGACATCATAGCCTCTTGTGAAATGAATCACAAGGGGCTATTTTTTCACCAAGCAGTACATACCCCAATATATCATCATCAAGACCACGCAAAAGGCACAACAAAAGCCGGAAACGTGGAGGAGAAAAGTTGAACAATATAGTAGCCTCAAAAAAACATTAGACCTCGTTAAAAAAAGTCGCCGGGAAATTTAAAAAAGGTCTAACCTTTTTTGAAAAACATTAAACCTTTTTCAAATAGGCAAAAAGTATCGGCAATGTTCACCAGGGGAAGTGCAGATAGCACTTCTAATTAAAGTCCACCAAACAAAGGTAACAGCAATGTCCATCTGAGTCTCGGAGGGGATATGTATTTTCCACGCATCTTGCCTCAAACTTCCGTGTAGATACGTGAGATACACCGGGAAATTTTGCCTCCACGTATCGCGTGTATCACATGTATTTTTCTCGCAAATATTTTTTATCTCGCACAGATTCCATGGATTTCACGGAGGGCACTTGCATTGCTCGTGCTTGCCATTCGGGACATTTGTGATTCTCCCCACTCAGTTGGAGAATCCAGATAGTGCTTCACTAATGAATCAGTAAGACTAGAAGTATATAGATATATTCAAAAAGAGGCGCAGCATCATCACGACGCTGCGCCTCCCAATCAATTACTAAATATACAAATTACATGTATTTTCTTATTTACCAGAAACTTTCTGTTTCTTCTTCTTCAGTACCCCAGATAGGGTCTTTCTTGTTTGTCAACTGACCACCATTAGATGTATCTACCGTGTCATCACTGATACGGATAGAAGCAGCGATCATACCTTCTGTGTGGATATTCACCACTTGAGTTTCAGGACGGATATATGTCTTTTTCATGATTCTATAGTTTTATATATGTTTATTACTTCACGATAAACTTCTTACCGTTTTGGATATAGATGCCACCCTTCACTGTGCTCAGTACGCGGCGACCGCTGAGGTCATAGATAGGTGAGTTAGCCTTTTCTGTTTCTACAGTTTCGATTGCTGTAGTTTCGCCGTCTTCGAAGAGGAATGCTTTGACCTGACTAGCATTTTCCATATACAAGTATGCCTTATGGCTGTTGTTTTGGAAACGGTCGTTGTTGAATGCGTCTTTGTAGAAACCAACTTCACCATTAACGAGACCGAGTGCATAGTATGTACCAGCAGTAGTGAAGTATGTTGTAGCAGCTGTACCACGGAGCGCATTACCAGAGATTGCATCCACATCTTCTGTAATAGCGAAATCGTAGGTATTTGCTGTTTCTGAATACAATACGACACCTGTTTTAGCAGGAATTACGCCTTTTTCATTTTCAATTTTGTTCAATGTAGCCCATTTGCCATTTATTGTTACTGTGTGAGCAGTAACTCCAGCGGGAACTTCAACTGCTACGGGAGCATAGAATGTTGCATACTTTGCAGATGTGATAGTCACAGGGAGTTCTGTCACAGGTTCAAGGTAGAAGTTGTATCCACCTTCAGTGCCACAAGAGCTACCTGCATCAGTGAAGTTATCAGTATTTGTGTACAACCAACGAGTTGCATTATCGTTTCCTTTAAAACTGATGTTGTAGGCATGACGTTTTGATGTATTATTTGATGTTCTAAACTCAACTGTAGTACCATTGGTTTGAACACCATTGTATCCCAAGAAACTGCTATTATTTACCAAATAGTGCCCAGATGCGTAGGAAACCAAATTTTCACCATCAAAATAGAAAATCGTGTTGTTACCTGCTTCTGCAACAAACTCAGCACGTGAAGTGTTTGCAGTAGAGTTCTGTGCACCAAGATAACGAGCATCGTCATTCCAACCCTCTACAGCCTTAATACGGATATAATCACCAGCTTTTGGCATATTGAGAGTGAATGATGCAATAATTTCTCTCACTCTAGCTGTTTTACTGTCTATTTCATCACTAGAAGTGTCTTCCGTAATACTACTTTTGTAACTCATAATGTCATTAAATTCTGCCTCATAACCATCGATAGATGAGCTATAGCTACCTACAGCAGTACCAATCTTAACAGCGTTAAACAAAGCGAGCGCTTCATCGACAGCATTATTAAGAGCATTCCAAGCAATTTCATTACCTACAGCTTCTTCTACAACAATTGTGAAGTCGCATTGACAACCACCATTTGCAGCAATATCGCTTGCACCATAATCAGCATCAAGGTTATTCCAGTCAATCTTTATACGTACACGATACTCGCCAGCCGGTAGATTTCTAGGAAGAGTAAATGCAGGCATTGCTTTACTTTCACCATAGGTATTGCCAATTGCGCTACCTTGATTTGCTGGAGTATCAGTGATATCTTTATCATCGAAATAGTTGTATGATACTATTTCACCTGCACCAGTACCACCGTTATTGTTGTCTAACGTAAAGAAATAATCCTTGTTATAGTCGATATACGCATACGCGTGCATCCAGCTACCAGTATAATTAAATTCTGTAAACTTCAAAGTTGCACCTTGCTTTGTGGTCAGTTTTTGAGCGGTCTTATCCACATATACAGGAGCTTGTGCCGATGTCTGAATGCTATTCACAGTCAAACTATTTTCACCATCAGTTATTGTGAATGATGTCAAACCACGGTCACCACGGTTAATGTTACCTGTATTGTGCACATAAGAATTTCTTACAATTTCTTCCAAAACAAATATCGCTCCAGCATCTGAATCATTGTATGGATGATATTTTCCAGAAGCACCTACATATTCCCACTTGAAGTATTTGTCAGCTTTTTTTGCTTCATTATAGCACTTTATTTTATACTCATTCTCATTATCACCCACTGATTCAAAAGTCAAAGCATGAGCATTACTCACACTAGGATCAGAATTAACATTCCAGCCAGCACCAGTACCAGTATAAGTAATATACTCACCGCTGTTAGATTTTAGATAAAACTTGCCATCCCCTGCATCAACAAATGTGAAGATTTGATTAGGATCATCTTCATTATTTTCAGCACCATAAACCTCTCCATGAGTATTCGCAGCTGTACCTCCGACTGACATATACTTTTCAGAATCTTTTTCTTTAATCCGATACATCGTACCGACTTGAATTTCCGCCATTGCACCAATTGCAATAAACAACGATGCGATCAATAATGTAATTTTTCTCATAAGTTTATTTTTGTTTAATATAGTTTGATTCGTTTTTACCTTGATTTCACGACACAAAAAGAAATATAACATAATACGCATTATATATATGTATGTGCAACTGCTGAGATAATGCATTATAAATCTATGGATTGAGATTAAAATTGTATAAGGTGGGCCATGATGTCTTATGTATAATTTTCAGAACGCACTCAAATGTTACTGCTTGTTTTGCTATCTACCGTTAGAATTAAGGGCTATTTTATACTATTTTAGGTCTAATATCCTATTTTTTAATATATTTTGAAGGATTATTCCATTTTTATGATGTATTTTTGCCGAGTTAAATTATCGACCAGAGGGACATAATTATATAATGCGTATTATATGCCATAACGAGCAATTGGAAATCGACTTCATTACTTATAAGATTACCTCGGGGCAGTACTGATAGGTTCCTAACAGGTTGACCCATTTTTTAACAATTTGAAGTGAAGTTATTTCAACAAAAAATCGTAACTTTGCATCCAAATTGATTTTAACCTCAAGATGCGCCTATCACTTCAAACATTTTTCCTATTCCTATTATTTAGTCTACCCGTAATCAGCGCGAACGCAGAAGATCTCGAACAAAAAGGGCGAGGTCGAACTATGAAAGCGTCACGCGAGATTGGGCCGGACAAAATGGTGGCACAAGCCATGCCGGAGCAGAGCTTTCCACGAGCAAACGCCATGGATATGCACAGCCCCAACATCAACAACAGGTTCAAGGAAGGCATTGACGTGTCACACTACCAGGGATGGATCGATTGGCAGAAAGTGGCTGGCTGCTCTCAGATATCATACGTTTATCTGAAAGCTACCGAAGGAGAATCTTTCCTGGACAAGACCTATGTGCGCAACTTGAAGGAAGCACGCGAGGCAGGATTGAGCGTAGGCAGTTATCACTTCTACCGACCAAATATCAATTGGGAGCTACAATTCAACAACCTGACACGCAATGTCACTAAAAACACCCAAGACTTGGTACCGATGATCGACATCGAAGTGCGCGGTAATGTGTCAGAAACAAAGTTCCTGCAAGACCTGCAAAAGTTTATCAAGAAGGTAGAAGATTTCTATGGCAAGAAGCCTTTGCTCTACACCTATCAGAACTTCTACAACAAACACTTGGTAGGACAATTCAAGGGCTACCATTGGATGATGGCTAAATACCAATCCGAACGCCCAGTCCTGACAGACAACCAAGACTACATCATGTGGCAATACAGCGCAACGGGTAGCATTCCCGGTGTGAAAGGCGAGGTGGACAGAAGCCGAATTATGGGCGACTACACCCTGAAGCAATTAAAGATGTAAATCAAGGTATATATAAAAAATACTGCTGTCCGGCAAATACCTCTAACTCTATGAATATAAAGTTGTTTGAATGGTATGAGCCACACAGTTTGGATGATTCCCCTGAAAGGGGATAAAGCAACGCCCTGGACTGGGTGCTTATTGGCCTTTCAGGCCGTTATTTCTCAAAAGCTTTACCGGACACCAATAATACAAAATAAGCGGAAGTCCTTTTTTTTTCTAACAAACTTCCACTTATTATATAATATATATGCTAGCACATATTACGCCGAACAATATAACATCAAGGCATCAAGCGGCACTATCGGGTTTCCTTGTTATATTTCTCCATTAGTCGGAAACACTCGTCTGCATCAAAATGGCGAATCCTGGCATAAACATCCGCCATAATGCGGCGCTGCCGATCATTGGCAGGCAAGCGTTCGGCAAAGTTTTTGCATCCTTCATCCAAATCCACCCGATGAAAGCGTAGGCGATTGAGGTCGATCAGTTCCACCAAGACTTGTCCATCCGTGCCTTTGCCCAACAAGATATTGCCTCGACTATAATCCAGATGCACCATACCCGCTTCATGCAGACGCGCCGTAGTTTCAGCAATCGCCGTAAGATATTCGCGTTCCTCTGTAATATCAAACTTTTCAGCAATAATATCGTTGTAAGTAAACGGCAGTGCAGAGTTAAGGCTAACGAAATAACTCTTCGTCAAGAATAAGCCAAACAATCGCTCCGTATAGTAAGCCACAGGTTCAGGAGAGCCAATACCCTTTTCTCTTAGCAGAGCTGCATAGTCATAGGCACGTTTGGCCTTGGTAGGGCGAAAAAGACCATAAACGATTTGGTTGATAAAATGTGGGCGATGATAGGCTTTCACCACAAATGTGTGACCACTAAAAGACATTCGTCTCAATTGATTTCGACGATTATATATAATTTCTCCACGATTTGTTCTGAAGATAGCAGGCATTGCACGAAAGAAATCACTACAATCAGTATAGGCCACATTAGTGATGAGATGCTGGTATCGAATCAAATTGTGCAAACGATTGATCAGTCGTGACCAAGAGCGTTGATAACGCAACGGACCGCCGAGAACTTTCTGAAAAAACTCAGGATGCCGCTCATTGAGAGCATCTATCACTTTATGTTTCAACTCTCGGTCTGCAATACGCTTGGAGGATGCATGTATACGATATTTCAGGTAGACCTCTGGACTTGTGACGACTTCTCCTCCATTCTTGAGAAGCGAAATCCAAAATTCCCAATCCTCTCTCGCTTGAATACCCTCAAAATAACCACCTGCCGCTTTCCAGTCACTTCTACGATAAAGCGCAGATGCCGGTATCATATTCTTTCTTGCAAGAAGTTCTGTTGAATAAGGTTGAAGATGCCATTCACCATCACGTTCTCCGCAAAAGACAGCCTTGGGAATACAACATTTTACCTCTGCATCGCTTTCCATCACATCAACAGCCCATTTGATAAAACCTGGCAGCAATATATCGTCGGCATCAATAGGAAGAATATACTTACCGTGAGCCTTGGAAATTCCAAAGTTGCGAGCACGACACACGCCAGCATTTTGCTGATGCATGAATTGTATTTCAGGATATTTAGTAGCCAATTCCTGAGCAACAGCAGGAGTATCGTCTGTCGATCCGTCGTTGACGACAATAATCTCACGATATGGATAGGCGTCTAGTACGATAGATTCTATGGTTTCCCTTAAATAAGCACCAGCATTATAGGCTGGCACCACAATCGATACCAGGGCGCCACCACTTTCCAAAGTATTCTGGGACGAAGCATAGACTTCGTCGTGTGAGGCATCATACCTGCTCGCCTGTCTCTGTACTACCATATATTAAAATAGACTACTTATTTCAAGATTATTCTATAAAAAATAGCATTAGGAGTTCTACCACTAGCAGCGGTTACTTCTTTATACCTCGTTCATTGAGGGCACGCTGATATTTACGTGCATTTGCTTCATGCTCAGCTCCGGTAGAAGCAAAATTATGAGTTCCCGAAAAATCTTCCTTAGCACACATATACAGATAGTCGTGATCTGTGGCATTTAGCACAGCCTCAATACTATTCATAGAAGGCAAGCAAATTGGGCCAGGAGGAAGCCCTGCATATTTATAAGTATTATATGGGCTTTCTACTTGGAGATGGCGGTTGAGAATACGGCGCAAACCAAATTCCTTTAAGGCAAATTTAACCGTAGGGCAGGCTTGCAACTTCATCCCCTTTTTCAAACGATTCAGATAGAGACCAGCAACAATGGGATTTTCTTCTTGTTTCATCGTCTCCTTGTCTACAATCGAGGCGATAGTTATTACTTCGTGGGGAGTCAGCCCTTTTGCTTTCGCTTTAGCCACTCTTTCTTCGTTCCAATACTGTTGATATTCACGATGCATACGCTCCACCAGTTTTTCAGGCGTAATAGTCCAATACACTTCGTAGGTATTAGGCATAAACAAGCAAATCATAGTTTCTGCTTTAACCCCGTACTTTTCGTGCAAAGTGGAATCTGCAAAAGTATTTGCCAACGATGCAGAATCCGTCATTAATTTCCTAGAAAGTTTAGCAGCCAAACTTTCCAAAGTCCATACTTGCGGAATTGTCAGCATCACTGGCGTTTGAATCCCATTGCGAAGGTTACGAACTACTTCCCAATTGGATAGTCCTCTACCCAAATCATAACGACCCGCTTTTACAGATTCTGCGTATTTAGTCCATTCAGAAACTTGCTTAAAGTTATCAATGTCTTCCACCTTTCCTGTTTCTTCAACTTTCGCATAAACAGAATCTATATCATCATCTTCATCCAAATATACATAGACAGATTCTTCACCCTTGTACATTGCCGTACCACAAACACGATACATCCATGCAGCAAAAAGTGAGAAGATCAGCAAGCAACAAGCTAAAACAGAAATCCAAAAATGTCTTTTTTTCATATCCAGTATACTATTTTTGCGCAAAAATATAAAATATGTGCTTTTTATAGAAGATTTTCCTATATATTTTTCTTTATCTTGCACAAAATTAGTATTTTTGTGCCGAATTTAAAACAGACGAATTTTATACCTTATTATTTATATAACAGTATGGAACAGTATAAAGACTTTGTATCCTACATTGAAGAATCTATCAAAAAGTATTGGGACCAGGATTCATTGACAGACTATGAAGGTAGCACATTCCAATACAAAGATGTAGCTCGTAAGATCGAGAAGTTGCACATTTTGTTTGAAAACGCAGGTGTCGTGAAGGGTGATAAGATTGCGCTTTGCGGTAGAAATAGTGCGAACTGGGCAGTAGCATTTATGGCAACATTATCATACGGAGCAGTCGTAGTGCCCATCTTGCACGAATTCAAACCCGAGCAAGTGCACAATATTGTCAACCACTCTGATGCAAAGTTGCTCTTCGTAGGTGACCAAGTATGGCCAGGCCTTTCAGCAGATGAAATGCCAAACCTCGAAGGAATCGTGAATATTCCCGACTATTCGTTGTTGGTGAGCCGCACTGAGAAATTGACTGAAGCACGCGAACGCCTCAATGAATTCTTTGGTAAGAAATATCCGAAATACTTCAGACCCGAACACGTAGTTTACCCCAACCACCCCGGACCAGAAGAGTTGGCAATCATCAACTATACATCTGGTACGACAAGCAATTCTAAGGGTGTGATGGTACCCTATCGTGCTGTTTGGTCTAACTTGGAATTTGCACGCGAAGCTATTGGTGTGAACCTCAAAGCAGGTGATTCTGTCATCTCAATGCTCCCCTTGGCACACACATACGGCATGTCTTTCGAATTTATCTTCGAATTCATGCACGGTATGCACATCTATTTCTTGACACGTGTACCTTCGCCAAAACTTATCTTCAAGGCATTCGCTGACATCAAGCCTCATATTGTCGTATCAGTACCTTTGATTATCGAAAAGATTATCAGAAAGAGCGTATTGCCTAAGTTACAAACGCCAAGTATGAAGCTTCTGCTCAAACTCCCTGTCATCAATCAAAAGATCCTTGACAAAGTTCGCACACAATTGGTTGAAGCATTTGGTGGACGTTTCTATGAAGTTGTAGTAGGTGGAGCTGCATTCAATAGCGAAATCGAACAATTCCTCCATAAGATTGGTTTCCCTATCACCGTAGGTTATGGTGCGACAGAATGTGCGCCAATAATTACATACGCAGACTGGAAAATCGCGAAACCAACTTCTTGCGGTCAGGCAGTACCTCGTATGGAAGTAAAGATTGATAGTCCAGATCCCAAAAATGTAGTAGGACAAATTTTAGTTCGTGGTGCAAACGTGATGTTAGGTTACTACAAAAATCCTGAAGCGACTGCAGAAGCTCTTGACAAGGATGGTTGGTATCATACAGGAGACCTTGGTGTAATCGACAAGGACGGATTCCTCTTCATCCGTGGTCGTTGCAAGAATATGTTGCTTGGTTCTAATGGTCAAAACATTTATCCAGAAGAAATCGAAGACAAACTCAACACCCTGCCTTATGTGACAGAAAGCATCGTCATCCAAAAGAACGAAAGACTTTACGCTTTGATTTATCCTGACTATGACGAAGCAAAAAAGGATGGTCTCGACGAAAATGCACTTCATGCACAAATGGAACAAAATCGCAAGGACCTCAACCAAATGATCAACAACTACGAACAAATCGCTGGTTTCAAACTCTACCAAGAGGAATTCGAAAAAACTCCAAAGCGCAGTATCAAGCGTTTCCTCTACGAAAACGCAGAAGTGTAATTCACGAAAGAGTAGCAGATATAAATATCAATATATCTTAATAACAGCAAAGACATCGGCAGCAACCTGTCGATGTCTTTATTTTATTGTATCCTATATCAAGAAGTATGGTTATGATTATTTCCCCTTGCGATATTCCATGGGAGAAACACCTACGTGTGTCTTAAAATATTTACCAAAGAAAGAGACATTTGGAAATTCCATCTGCATAGCGATTTCCTTAACACTCTTGTCTGTATATTGCAATTGACGTTTAGCCTCCTTCACTATAGCCTCGTTTATCCATACAGAAGCCGTCTTGCCTGTCAGTTGTTTACTTACCGAACTTAAATACTTCGGCGTGATAAAAAGCCTTTGCGCGTATGCCGATACAGAGCGAGACTTTATTTTATCCGTTGCCAATATTTTCATAAAGTCTTTGAAAAGCCTTTCTCCCTGTCTTACATATCTGCTATCATCGCTTTTTGGATCACGCTCAATCATACTCAGACATTCGTAGAGTATTGCTGTAAACAGCGCATTGGCTATTTCTTTGTAATATCCCTTTTCCGGTTGACTTGCTGTAGCCTCAAGTATATCTACGTACTTCTTCAGGGTAGCGGAAGCCAAGTCCGTAATTGGAATTATCGGTTGACTGTAGAGATGAAAGAAATCATTGACCACCTTTACTTTATTGGGCAATGTATGATTGATAATCTCGTGACGTATATACAGCGCTCCGCCCACGAAATCATCACTGCATCGACATTCAAGCAGTTGCTGCTGGGGCAGACATATCAATAGGTGTTTGGCTGGAACCTGATAAGTTTTTTCTTCCAACCTCATTTGTAATTCCCCACCCCGTACGAAAAGCAACATCATATAGTCTGCCAGAGAATAATTCTCAAGCATTTGTTGCTTCACATCATTTATTACGACGACATCTTTGTCGAAGTAAACAATCTTCTTATTCATTTCTATATTTGTTTATATCTTAATTCTCGGTTATACTTTATACCTCCACCACCAATCCCTCGTTAGCCAAAATTGTATTAGGGAAAATCTCCTTAGCCTCTTCTAAGAACAAGTTATCATCGTCGTATCTTGAGGAATAGTGTCCAAGCATCAAGCGCCCAACATCTGCCATTTTTGCAAACTCGGCCGCCTGCTTTGTAGTGGAATGAAATGTCTGTTTCGCAAAGCTTTTATCCCGATCCAGGAACGTAGATTCGTGAAACAGCAAATCCACGCCTTTCACCAACTCAGCATTCTGTGGCACATACGTTGTATCAGACAGATAGGCATACGACCGTGCCCGTTTTGCAGGCGTCACCAGGCGTTCATGCGGAAAGAATTTTCCATCCTCAGTAGTCCACCCAGCGCCCTCCTTTATAGAATTTATCGCATAATGTGGAATTTTCAAAAAATCTATCATGTCTCGACGAATATGCGGCAGAGATTGCACCTCGCGGAACAGATATCCGCAACATGGCACCCGATGTTTCAGAGGGATTGTAGTCACCGATACCGAGCGATCTTCAAAGATGACCTCGCTATGCTTTGTCGAGACTTCATGCATCACCACACGATAGGGTATTCCTGTGCAAAAGAAATCAAGCTGCGGTTGCAGGGCTTCCTGCAGTCCCACGGGGCCGTAAATATGCAAGTCGGAAGTTCTGTTCTGTAGTCCAAAGGTTGAAATCAGTCCTATCAAGCCGAAACAATGGTCGCCATGCAGATGCGACAGAAAGATGTGATTGAGATTAGCAAACTTCAAATGACTCCTTCGACACTGCAGTTGTGCCCCCTCTCCACAATCCATCATAAATAGCTTTCCCCTCAAACTTACCACCTGAGAGGCTGGCAGATGATGCCGAGTAGGCAGAGCGCTTCCGCAACCCAATATATGTACTTGAAACTTTTCCATAGCGCAAATATACAAGAAATAAAGCAGAAAACTCAGATTTGCGACAGAGTTTTTTACTTCAATTTCCCAATATTAAAGATTATTCAAATTTATTCACAAATTTATTTCAAAAAGCCTTAACCTTTTTTTAACGAGGCGTCGCAAAGTTTTAACGAGGCGTCGCGAAGTTTTAACGAGGCGTCGCGAAATTTCAAAAAGGTCTTGGTTTGTGAAAACAAGTTTTGACTTATCAGAAAATAATCAAAACTAATACATACAAAGATTTGAATAAATGCAAAAAATATGTAACTTTGCCTATACATATAAAAGCGAAAGACATTGGAAGAAAATTCTCACAGATTGCAGCCCATCGGTTTGACACAGGGGGTATCCCTGTCAAACGTACATCTCGTCATGTTTCGCGAAGAGGAAACGGGACGACTTGCTCCGCTCCTCATCTCTGCCGACGAGAGCAAGGTGATCGGGCGCGCGATGTACCAACAGGATTTTTCCACTATTACCCTGACGCTACGACTGGCACACCATTTTGATATTTATTTGGACTATGTGAAAATTCATTTTTCGCATAATGGCATCGTGTCTTCCGTTTTATATTTCAAATCTGAACGAGAAGAAAAACATATTACCACAAATATTGCAGATGGAGTATCTGCTGCCATCAATCAACAAGTACCTATTATTATTTCAGACGAAGATTTCAATCAGCGCATCCTCAGACATCAGGCTGAAGGCAAAGTTGCGGTTCCAATTTCAGAAATGACAACAGACCTGCTGCAAGAGGCGCTAAAATCTGCTGTCAACGAGGAAAACTACGAGCTTGCCTCTATCATCCGAGACGAGATAAAATTTAGGAATAAAAGTCAGGAGACAAGGGAATAGCGAGTATCGTGAAATCGACATATATTGCAAAATAATGAAAGAAGTCCATCTATTTTACGCTCCAGAGATAGCAAGCGACCACAGTTTGCCACAAGAAGAAGCCACCCACGCCGTCCGCGTATTGAGAATGAAAGAAGGCGACGAGGTGCTGGTGACAGATGGTGTAGGCAATTTCTATGAATGTACCATAGCCTTTACCACATCCAAGTCTTGCACGCTCAACATCGAGCGTTCCTATCCTGCGCCACGTTCCTGGCGTGGAAATATCCATTTGGCAGTAGCGCCGACCAAGAACATGGACCGCATGGAATGGCTTGCAGAAAAGGCGACAGAAATCGGATGGGACAGACTATTCTTCATATTGTGCAAAAACTCCGAAAGAAAAGTCATCAAGACAGAGCGCATCGAAAAAATCGTAGTCTCAGCAATGAAGCAAAGCCACAAAGCGCACAAACCTATTGTGGAAGAATTGGTCACCTTCAAACAATTTATTTCCAAGCCTTGGGAGGGGAAAAAATATATCGCACATTGTTTGTCGGAAAGCGGCACACTGCCCTTCCTCTATGATATATTGGAGGCAGAGGGTGACGCCACCGTACTGATAGGTCCCGAGGGCGATTTCTCTGCCGAAGAGGTGGCTATGGCAGAACAAGCAGGATTTCAATCCATCAGCCTCGGCGAGAGCAGACTCCGCACCGAAACGGCAGCGCTCGTCGCTACCTATCAAATGAATCTGGCCAAGCGCAAATAAGGTTTCACATCGTTCAGCACATCTCACATCATTCACACACAATCATTGCTCCACATGCTCCACACTCTCTATAAAACTCATTTTGGCAAGGCGCCGCATAAATCTTCCCCTTTGGCAAAGGCAGGAAGCAACAGACAATATTTCAGACTTGAGGACGAACAAGGAGCAAGCGTCATCGGCGTCATCGGTACAGACGTGACGGAGAATCGCTGTTTCGTATATCTATGCCAGCATTTTTTTGACAAGGGCCTACCCGTTCCTCAGATTTTAGCCTGCGCCGAAGATTATAGCTGCTATCTGCAAACCGATCTCGGCACCGCATCGCTGTACGACGCATTAAAGCGAGGACGCGAATCAGCCGAAGGTTACAATGCTGCAGAGCGCACATTGATCGCACGAAGCCTACGCCAATTGGCACACCTTCAGGTCATCGGCGCACAGGGTTTAGACTTCGACCGACTTTTGTCTCCCACACACTTCACGACCCAGGCGGCAATGTTTGATTTCAATTACTTCAAATATTGTTTCCTACGCACCACAGACGTAGCCTTTGACGAAGTAAAACTACAGCGAGACATGGAGAAAATGGCAGCAGACTTGACCAAAGCCGAAACGCCTTATTCCACATTCCTCTATAGGGATTACCAAGCACGCAATGTGATGCTGAACAGCGAGGGCGAGCCCTACTTTATCGACTTCCAAGGCGGCAAGTGCGGTCCTCTACAATACGACATAGCTTCCTTCTTGTGGCAAGCCTCAGCCAAGTATTCTGCTGAACTGCGTGCCGAGATGATTGAAGAATACCTTGACGAATTGTCATCACTCGTTGAAGTCGACAAAGCAGCCTTTATTGAGAAGTTGAACCTGTTCGTGCTCTTCCGCACACTCCAGGTATTGGGTGCATACGGTCTTCGCGGCTACTTCGAGCGCAAGCAATATTTCCTCGACAGTATCCCCCACGCCATCGCAAATCTCAGATTGTCACTCAAAGCCGGGGTCTGCACACCCTATCCTCACTTAGAGCAAACATTATACAGATTGGTAAATCTACCACAATTTATGACAAAAAAAATAGATAACGGACAAATGTCAAAATCAGCTTACGACGGACAAGGCCCCCTGGTCGTACGCGTATTTAGTTTTAGTTACAAAAAAGGCATCCCTACTGACGAAAGCGGCAACGGCGGAGGTTATGTCTTCGACTGCCGCAGCACGCACAATCCTGGTAGGTATGAGCCCTACAAGAAGTTGACTGGTTTGGATCAACCCGTTATTGATTTTTTAGAAGATGACGGAGAAATTCTCGCCTTCCTTGAACATATTTATCCCCTGGCCGAAGCGCATGTTGCACGATACATCCAGCGTGGATTCACCAACCTGATGTTCTCATTTGGCTGCACCGGCGGTCAGCACCGCAGTGTCTATTCCGCACAACACCTGGCTGAGTTTATCCACAACAAATTCGGCATCGAAGTACGCATTTGCCACCGCGAACAGGGCATTACTCAAACATTAGACGCAAAGTGATTGCAGAAAAGAGGCGTTATGTCTCAAAAAATAGGTAAATTTGCAGACGTAAATAAAATATAACAAAAGAATACATAAGTTATGAGTGCTTTAACAAAGACTGATTTCAATTTTCCAGGTCAAACTCAAGTGTATCACGGCAAAGTGCGCGACGTTTATAGCGTAGGCGATCGTCTCGTGATGGTTGCTTCCGACCGTATTTCCGCTTTCGACGTAGTATTGCCCAAAGGCATTCCTTTCAAGGGTCAAATGCTCAATCAAATTGCAGCTAAGTTCCTCGATGCTACAGCAGACATCTGCCCCAACTGGAAGACGGCTACTCCCGACCCAATGGTCACTGTGGGCTTGCGTTGCGAAGGTTTTGCCATCGAAATGATTGTGCGCGGTTACCTTTGCGGTTCAGCGTGGCGTGCATATAAGAGCGGCGTGCGCGAAATCTGCGGTGTGCAATTGCCCGAAGGCATGAAGGAAAATCAAAAGTTCCCCACGCCAATCATCACTCCTACCACCAAAGCAGAAATCGGCGAACACGACGCAGATATCTCTAAGGAAGAAATCCTGGCACAAGGTCTCGCTACACCCGAAGAATATGCGTTGCTCGAAAAGTACACTTTGGCACTCTTCCAACGTGGTACAGAAATCGCAGCAGAGCGCGGATTGATTTTGGTAGACACTAAGTATGAATTTGGTAAGCACAACGGCGAAATCTACCTGATGGACGAAATCCACACTCCTGACTCAAGCCGCTACTTCTACAGCGAAGGTTACGAAGAACGCTTCAACGCTGGCGAACCTCAAAGACAGTTGTCAAAGGAATTCGTACGCGAATGGTTGATGGAGAATGGTTTCCAAGGCAAAGAAGGACAACAAGTACCTGAAATGACCGACGAAATCGTAGAAGGCATCTCGGCTCGCTACATCGAATTGTACGAGCACATCACAGGCGAAACTTTCAAACGTGAAGAAGGTGAAGACCTCCACAGCCGTATCGAAAAGAACGTATGCGAATACTTGAACTCACTCTAATTTATTAGGAGGGTCGAATCACAAATACAAACACTAGGCACCATAGTCTCATGTGAAACTATGGTGCTAATTTTTAGGATAGGCTTTGAATTATCCCAACAAACAAAGGAAATATGTTAGGAAATATTCTCTTATTGATTTTCTACTTTACCGCTCCAGCTGGTATACTATTCATTTGTCGTAAAACGAAAGTATTTAACAAGATCGGTCCAGTATTGACACTGTATCTATTGGGAGTTATTGTGGCTAACATCGGCATTTTTCCGACAGAAGCCGTTGCACACGACAAACTCATGAAGTTCCAGAATTCCATCTCCGAAGTGCTCGTACCATTGGCTTTGCCCATGATGCTTTTCGGTTGCAATTTTAAGCGGTTCTCCCTGGGCAAGTCCATGGGGGCATTTGCTCTGGGGGTACTGTCTGTGGCAGCGTTCGTTTTAGTCGGTTATTTTGTCTTTCAAAACCAATTAGGCGAAGAAGGTGCAATAATGGGAGCGGCACTGACCGGTCAATATCTTGGCGGAGCAGCTAACCTTGCCGCAATCAAGCAAATGCTTGGATTAAGCACCGAAAATTTCGTCATACTATCCACGTGCAATCTGATCGTATCATTCTTTTACCTGATGTTTTTGATGGGCGGCGGTGTAAAATTAGCACGTATCATTGTCGGTGGACGAGGTAACAAAGAACAGAATGTAAATCTCGAAGAATATACCGAAGATAATCCCTACAGAGACTTTGGCAAGAAAAAAAGTCTGATTCAACTTGGCAAAATCTTGCTTGCCTCTGTCATCGTCATGGGTATTTCCGTGTATATCGGCACAATATGCGGGGGTGGAAGCGGTATTTCTATGATCGCCCTCATTCTGTCTATCACTACCATCTCGTTGTTGCTCACCAGCTGGAAGGAGGTTCGTTCGTGGGACAAAAGCTACGATGCTGGCATGTACTTGATTTATGTTTTCTGTCTGGTTATGGCAACGATGGCAGACCTGAGCACGATCAATTGGAGTCAAAGTCTCTACATCCTGATCTTCCAGGCGGTCATCATCTTCGGTTCATTAGCACTGATTGTCCTTTTGGCAAAACTATTCCGCATCGATGCCGACACAGCAGTCATCACCTCAAACACACTGATCAACTCGCCGATTTGCGTACCAATGATTGCAGCGACAATGAGGAACAAGGACGTCATCGTCACTGGTATCACCAATGGTCTGGCCGGTTATGCCGTGGGAAATTACATCGGTTTCTTGATGTTCAACCTATTGGAGTGGATATAAAAAAGGGGAGAAAATATTTCCCCCAAATAGTACGATTTTTTTTGACATTTCAAAAAGGCAAAATAGCTTACTGAAAATGTATTTCGTCAAGGGTAAATTTCACAAACAAAGACTTTGTTGAAAAAAGCCCTTGACTTTTTTATACGAGACGTCGCAAAATTTTCACAAAGTCTTGACTTTTTTCAACAACAAAAGGCTCTTTTTTTGCAAAGAAAATGCATAATTATGCAGAGGTTTTGAAAAAGTCTTAGGCTTTCTTTAATTTCACTGCATAACTATGCATATTTTAATGGCGGGAGAAGCGATTTTATGCAACACATACATGCTGTGATGATTTTCACGAGGAATATGAGGCATTAAGCAGGGTTATTTCCTGGTAAAAATATTGTATCAAATTGCTTCGTCTGGTCATTACATTTCAATAGGGCTATAAGTTTAAATTACTTAAATATAAAATGCAAATCTATACATTCCGGCCACTTCATTCGCAATCCCTGCATATTCCCTGAGCTGCCACGTATGCCATAGTCCACGCCGCCTGAAGATTAAAACCTCCTGTCACAGCATCGACATCCAGCACCTCGCCAGCGAAGTATAACCCTGGGCAACATTTGCTTTCCAGTGTTTTGGTGGAAATACTCTTCAAGCTCACGCCACCACAGGTCACAAATTCTTCCTTCCACGTACCCTTGCCTTCTATTTCATAAGTGTCAGCAGTCAGAATTGTCGCAAGTTTGTTCAAAGCCTTTTTGCCCAACTCTGCCCAAGTGCGTGTGTCCGGCAATTCGGCACGTTGCAACAGATATTGCCACAATCGCGCCTGCAAGCCATAGGGGCGAATGCTGCCCAACTGCTTGCGTGCATGCTCGACGGACAGGTGTTGCAGAGTTTCTACGACTTCCTCGGTAGTCCTATCTCCAGCCCACGACACAACGAGTGGGGCACGAAAGCCTTTATCAGAAAGATGGCGGGCAGCATACGAGGACAAGCGCAATACGGCTGGTCCACTGACGCCCCAGTGGGTAATCAGCAAGGTGCCCTCTGCACGATACTTGGTGCCAGCGATGCCCACTTGCACATGGTCTACGACGATACCCATCAGCGCATTGAGCGCCGAAGCCTTGATGGCAAAGGTGTAGAGCGAAGGACAGGGCGACTCCATCCGATGTCCGAGTGCCGAGAGCCAATCGTGCGCTTCGCTTCTGGGAGTGCCGCCTATGGTTACAGCCACTTTATCACACAAAACGGCTGGTTGCGCGCCTTGGAATTGGATTTGCAACTGATCGGTTTCTGTTCGTACTACGCACTGCACGGCATGTTTCAAGCAGACCTTGACGCCCAAACGACGGGCTTGCTCTGTCAGACAATTGATCACTGCGGCAGAGTCCTGCACCTTGGGAAATACGCACTGATCGTCCTGTGTGACTAATGCGACGCCATGTGATTCAAACCAATCAAAAGCGTCGGTGTGGCTGAATTCGGAGAGCCAACGCTTCATCTGACGATGTCCGCGCGGATAAACGTGTGACAGGTCTACAACTTCTGCAAACGAATTAGTCAAATTGCTACGTCCGCCACCCGACACACGCACTTTGGCCAGGACCGACGATGACTTTTCATAGATAGTCACCTCTGCCCTGGGGCACCTCGTCTTGACCTGAATAGCCATAAAGAAACCGGCTGCTCCTGCGCCTATGATACCGACTTTCATATATAGGAAATCTTAAATACGACGTTTTGATTAGAAAAAAACTTCCCCTCGCGCTTCAAACATTTGAGCAGAGAGAAAGTATACGAGATGTGAGGCGAACTGCCTACTGCTTTCCACCCCTTTCGTAAGCCTCGACAATGCGAGTGACCAATCTGTGGCGAACGATGTCTCCCTTGTTCATCTCGATGAAAGCTATACCGGGAATGCCCTGCAGGATATTCATCGCTTCGATAAGGCCGCTGCGTGTAGACTGAGGCAAGTCGATCTGCGTGGTGTCGCCTGTGATGATCATCTTTGTATTCCATCCCATGCGAGTAAGGAACATTTTGATTTGTGCCGTAGTTGTGTTTTGCGCCTCGTCCAGGATAACCACAGCATCGTTGAGGGTGCGACCACGCATGAACGCCAAGGGGGCTATCTGTATGACATTGGTCTGCATATATTCCTGCAATTTTGCAGGAGGTATCATCTCCTCCAAAGCATCATACAGGGGCTGCAAATAAGGGTCTATCTTTTCCTTCATATCCCCAGGCAAAAAGCCCAATTTCTCGCCGGCTTCTACAGCCGGGCGGCAGAGTATGATCTTTTTGATTTCCTTATTTTTCAACGCCTTCACGGCAAGTGCAATCGCCACGTAGGTCTTACCAGAACCAGCAGGACCAACGGCGAAAAGCATATCATTATCGTTGTAAGCATTGACCAGTTTGCGCTGATTTTCCGAACGGGGCGCAATTGGTTTCCCAGTCGTGCTGTACACTATAATATCACTGCTGCCTTCATCGCGTAGTCTGCGATTCTTGACAATAGCGAGGATATCTTCCTCGACCAGTGAATTATATTTTGCACAATGCTTTTCGAGCTTTTCAAAGATCTCTTCGAACAGCACCATATCCTCCTCGCTTCCCATTACTTTGATCACATTATCACGACCAATGATACGAAGTTTGGGAAACAAAGCACGCAGGATTTTCAGGTTAATATTTCCTGCACCAAAAAAGAGAAGGGGATCAGCTTCCTCGAGCAAATAATGTTTTTCTATCATCAGGGATTTTCTTCAATTATTTAAAGACTGTTTTGAACAAGAAAAGAACCAGCCACAAGACTGATTCTTTATATTATATTAGTCACGACACACATTATTAATATACACCAAACTCGTAGCACTTAGAATCAGCGATGAGGCTGTAGTCTGCTTGCGCTTGCGAAACGGGTATACTATTTTCCAATTGTTCGCGCTCCTCTGCTGTAAGTTTATCATCAAACTCTGTAAGCTTTGGACCATATTTTTCAATTACCTTTTCCACTTCCTTCTTGGTATCTGCAGAGCGGAAAGCTTCTGTCGCATCCTGCAGTAATTCAATTTTCTGTTCTTCCTTTGAACCACAAGATGAGAAAAGGAATAAAGATATAAACAAAGAGAAATATGCTTTTTTCATAATGACTATTTTACAATATTCGTTGATTTCTTTCGCACAAAGTTAATCAACTTCTTTCAAATAAAAAAGTGGGAAATAGACAAAATAGCGTGATGTGAAGCGCATCATTCACAATTGCGAGAATCACTGAGCCATTTGCTGCAAAACGAACTGTTTTATTTCCTCGATTTGATTGGGATGAAACCAATTTATTCTATCATCCTTCTTGAACCAGGTCATTTGCTTCTTTGAATAGACCCTGGTATTGCGTTGTATCTTCTCAATCGCTTGTTCCAGGGTCATCTCACCATCAAAGTAGGCAAAGACTTCTTTATATCCAACCGTATTGAGCGCATTGCACTGACGATATGGCAAAACTCGGCGAGCTTCTTCTACCAAGCCTTCTTCTACCATTTGCAACACCCTTTGGTTGATGCGCGAAAAGAGTTCTTCGCGTTCACGACACAAACCTATTTTCACAATTTCAAAGGGGCGCTGTTTCTTTTCCTTCACCCGAAACGAAGTATACGTTTTGCCGGTCATATAACATATTTCGAGCGCATGAACGACACGTTTATGATTTTTGATATCACAAAGTTCATAATACTCGGGGTCAAGCAAACGCAATTCCTGAGCCAGGGGTTCGAGGCCCTCGGTCTCATATCTTTTTTGCAAGAGCTGACGCGTTTCATCGTCTACAGTGGGAATATCGTCTATCCCGTCGCACACGGCATCAATATACATCATCGAACCGCCAGTCATCAAAAGGGCGTCACGCTGAGCAAACTCCTGCTCCAAAATCTCCAAGGAATCGACTTCATACTGCGCCGCACTATAATAATCCTCCAAGCCCAAAGTATGAATAAAGTAATGCTTCACACGTGAAAGCTCTTGAGAAGTTGGCGCTGCAGTACCAATGGGAATATCACGATAAACCTGTCTTGAATCAGAACTAAGTATCGGGCAGTCGAGCATTTCCGCCAACTGCAAACTCAGTTCAGTTTTTCCCACACCAGTAGGTCCCAACAAGACAAAAAGTTTCTTCATGAATTTGTTATCTCGGTAAAATTATTGAAAGATAAACATTGAGGTATAGATGAAAGACATCGCTTATGTGAAGGAGAACCTTGCAACTTTTGGCCAACGTCTTATGTCTATACCTCAAAGTGGAAATTTATTTTGGTAATAAAGTATTCACTCTATTAGTAATCTCCGCCATCGCTAAACTCGAATCCTTCAAGATCCAAGTCGTCTGTATTGAAGTCGCCGTCGCCATAGAATTCGCCAGCTTCATCTTCATCAAAGAAGCTTGAACCCTTTCCTGTCGTAGGCATAATTGAGAGATCCAACTCTTCTACTTGTTGAGGCGCTTCGCCTTTACTGCGCAACAGGACAGGGGCGTCGAGATTTTCTCCAGGGATGAGTTCTTTTACATCCAAATAGAATACACGTTCGCTGAAGGGATCGAAAACATATTCGAACTTTTGTTCTTCGTCCTCGATAAATTCGCTCAAGCGAGTATTAGCCATGACGTACAAGTCTTCGTCTTCGTGGCCAGGTTCGCTCACGTCTTCTCGCGTGATTTGTTGTCCGCGCTCCCATTCGTCGTCGCAAACGTAAAATGAAGTCATTTGGTCATCTGGATAACCGCAAGAATCCAAAATTGCCTTATTAAGATCTAAGAAAGTAGCTTCACTATCAATTTTGATTTCACGCAAGAAACCATCTACTTCATCTGATATAAATTTGATGCGATATAGCATATCTTACCTTTTATTTAATATTGTATATAATCTTATTTAATAATACCACGCTTTGAAGAAGTCACAAATTCCAAGATGTAGTCTTTTTCAGGTGAATCCTTGACTTCTTCTTTTATTTGTTGCAAACATTCTTCTCTCAACTTACCGCTTTGATATAAGATGCGGTAAGCATTATGTATATTCTCAATCGTCTCTGCCGAATAGCCGCGTCGACGAAGTCCTACCAAATTCAGCCCACAATAAGCAATAGGTTCACGAGCTGCCATAATATATGGTGGAATATCTTGGTTTACCTTTGAGCCTCCGCCGACCATTACATAGCCGCCAATACGTGTGAATTGGTGTACAAGGACTCCTCCGCTCAAGATAGCATTGTCGTCAATAACAACTTCGCCTGCCAACTTTGTAGCGTTACCTATTATACAACCATTCCCCACAGAAACGTCATGGCCTAAGTGCACACCTTCCATCAGCAAGTTGTTGTTGCCAACGGTAGTTTTTCCTCTTGCCGCTGTACCACGATTTATGGTCACATTCTCACGGATTGTGTTGTTGTCACCTATCTCTGCGGTGGTTTCCTCTCCTCTGAATTTCAAATCCTGAGGGATTGCACCAATTACAGCATTTGGGAAGAACACATTACCTTTTCCGACACGAGTGCCATAAAGCATTGTGACATTATTCATCAATTTATTATTGTCGCCAATAACTACATTTTTGTCAATGTAGCAGAAAGGACCAATTTCGCAATTTTCACCAATTACGGCAGTAGGGTCTATATAGGCTAAAGGACTGATTTGACTCATTTCAAAATTAGTTATAATATGAAACACTTGTTTTTTTCACACCAGTGTTTACTTTGTCCTTGTTTACTTATTCTTTACAATTTGTGCAGTAAATGTCGCTTCCATCACCACAGTTTCTCCCACAAAGACGTGTCCTCTCATCGTAGATATACCATGGCGAATGGGTGCCATCAGTTCTACTCGGAATATCAGCGTATCTCCAGGAACAACTTTGCGACGGAATTTCACGTCATTAATACGTAGGAAATATGTGCTCCAACGTTCTGGTTCTTCTACAGAACTCAACACCAAAAGCCCACCAGCCTGTGCCATTGCTTCGATTTGGAGTACACCTGGCATCACGGGTTCTTGTGGAAAGTGGCCTTGGAAGAATTCTTCGTTGGACGTTACATTTTTTACTGCTACGATATAATTGCTTCCCATTTCTATCACCTTGTCCACTAATTGCATGGGATAGCGATGAGGCAATAAGTTGCGAATCTTATTGACATCCATCAAAGGTTCTTCATTCGCATCATAAATGGGTGCTTGGACTTCATTCTTGCGAATTTCCTTACGCATCTGACGCGCGAACTTATTATTAATGGTATGTCCGGGACGTGTAGCGATAATACGGCCTTTGATAGGGCGACCGATCAAAGCCATGTCTCCAATGATATCAAGGATTTTGTGTCGCGCGGGTTCGTTTGGCCAAACCAAAGGTTTTGAATTCAGATAGCCCAACTTTGTTGCATCTCGATGGTCCACTTTCAAAGTATCAGCCAACTTATCCAAAGCTTCCTGCGACATTTCTCTTTCATAAATCACAATCGCATTGTCCAAGTCTCCGCCTTTGATTAAGCCAAGATTCAAAAGTGGTTCGATTTCTCGAACAAAGACAAATGTACGAGCGCTTGAGATTTCTGAAGCGAAGTCTGACATACTTTCCAATGTCGCAAACTGACTATTGATCAGTTGAGACTCGAATGAAATCATCGCTGTGATCGAGAATTGTTCATCTGGCAGAATAACGATAGAAGAACCTGTCTTCTTGTCGTGGAATTCTATTTTCTTTTTGATGATATAGTAATCCTTTTCTGCATTTTGTTCTTCGATGCCGACACGTTGGATATTTTCCACATAATGCTTTGAACTGCCATCAAGGATTGGAAACTCTGGTCCATTCACTTGGATCAAACAGTTGTCGATACCCAAAGCATAGAGCGCAGCCAAACCGTGTTCAATCGTACTGCATCTTACATCTCCTTTTGCAACAACTGTACCACGCGAAGTATCTATGACATTTTCTGCAATCGCATCAATGATAGGTTCACCTTCGACATCGATACGCTGAATCTTGTATCCATGATTTTCTGGAGCAGGATTGAATGTCACGGTCAACGACAATCCTGTATGAAGTCCTTTTCCGTAGAGAGAAAAGCTTCCGCTTAGAGTTTTTTGCTTTGACATATTATATATAGGTATGAAGAAATGACAAAATGTCACCTTCTACTTTTTATTGACTTATTGATTTTGTAATTTTTCCAAGGCCTCCTTCATCTGAGCCATTTCCTTGACCATACGATTGAACTGGGTGTACATATCTGGCAAGTTTTTGAAGACGGCGCTCGAACGTGCAAAGTTTTTCGCATCTATCGCAGGAGAACCTTGAATACGTACATTGCCATTCTTGATACTGCCTGCAATACCAGCCTGTGCTCCGCAATACACTTTGTCGCCAATCACGGCATGTCCGGCAATACCTACTTGTCCGCCAAACATACACCATTCGCCGATCTTTGTACTTCCTGCTACACCGACTTGGGCCGACATCACCGTATGACTACCCACTTCGCAATTGTGTGCCACTTGTACCAGGTTGTCCAACTTCACACCACGACGCACATAAGTGCTACCCATCGTAGAGCGGTCCACGCAAGCATTAGCCCCGATTTCCACATCATCCTCTATAGTCACAATACCGATTTGAGGTATCTTTTCGTAACCATTAGCGCCGGGTGCAAAACCAAAACCATCTGCACCAATCACACAACCTGAATGCAGTATTACACGATTGCCTATCACGCAATCGTGGTATACTGACACATTAGGATAGAAGAGACAATTTTCGCCCACTTTCGCTCTCTCTTCAATCACGGTGTGTGCATAGATTTGCGAGCCCTTACCTACTACGACATTCTCGCCGATATAGGCGTATGGTCCGACGTAGCAATTTTCGCCCACCTGAGCGGTTTCGGCAATACAAGCAGTGGGATGAATGCCAGTGCGCTTTGCTGTCGCTTGTTCATAGAAAGTAAGCAAACGTGCAATGGCTTCGTAAGCATTGTCTACTCGCACCAAAGTCGCAGCAACTTCTTGTTGAGGTTGGAAGTCACGATTGACGAGCACTATGCTTGATTTTGTATCGTAAAGGTATTGTTCGTATTTGGGGTTGGCAAGGAATGATAATGCGCCCTCCATGCCTTCTTCGATCTTTGCAAAAGTTTCGACGGTGGCATCGGCATTGCCTACCACTTCGCCCTGCAACAGGTCCGCTATTTGTTTAGCTGTAAACTTCATAATCTATGTTTCATCGGTTGGTTATGCAAATATCGTAAAAAGAAATGGAAATAAATAGAAATTTAACTATTTTTTATTGCGACTGCCCGATTACACCTAAAGTTTATGATGTTTTAACGAATTGAGGAAATAAAAACAAAGTAGGATAGCACCTAAACGATGCTATCCCATATATAAATTCAATACAGTTTTTACTTCACACGATGTTTCATGCAAAAGAATTATTACTCACGCGGAGAGCGCAGAGAACACGGAGAATACATCGTTTCACTCGTATTTGCCTACCGGATGGTAGCAGAGTCAAGCACGAACAACTTTGTATGAAATATTATTTATTACAGTATGAGAAGTAAACTCCTAAGAAAAAAATACTCAATAATCATTGACGACTCTCTTTATACCATCTTTCAAATTGTCTGTATTAAAATTTATCAACAAACCAACTCGTTTATTCATTAATTTCAAATAGGTCAATAATTGTTTATAATGAACAGGTTTAAATTCATCAACAGACTTCAATTCAACAATCAACTCATCATTTATGAGTAAATCCAAGCGTAAACCTTCGCCAACATTTACTCCTTTATAATTCACTTGAACCTCCATCTGAGTTTGAACAGACAAGCCCTTTTCTTTTAATTCATGAACGAGGGCTTTTTCATAGACTGATTCAAGCAACCCCGGGCCAAGAACATTGTGCACTTCCATTGCACAACCAATTACCTTATAAGAAAGAGTATTTTTATCTAACATAATGCTTTTTTGTCTCACGCGGATTCCACAGATTTCACGGAGAGCACAAGCTTGCGCTGTGCTTGCCATCCGGACGGAAAGCTGTGCGAAGTACAGCAAAATCCGTGGAATCCGTGGAATCCGCGTGAAAATAGTATATATCTTACTCGAGAAACTTTACTCAGTGATCGTCACATTCGTCACCCTTTCCAACCAGAAACGGTTCTTATTGAAGTGGAACGGTGCATAGTCATTATTGGTCTTGATCGTATTGCGACGGAAGACAAGACCATCTACAGATTTTGCATAGAGTATTGGTGCGTCGAAAGTCTCAAACACGTTGTCTTCTATCACAATACCCTTGCCATTTCCGCCATGGAAATACTTTTGTTGATCCTTCAGATTTGGAATTTCAGGATAGATCGAAATCACCGCATTGGTGAATTGAAACAAACTGGTCAATGCATTCACGAAATGGTTTTTGCGAATCACAACGTCGCGGCATGCACCAGTTTCGTACCAACCATTACAGTCACCGCAGAGCAGGATCGCTGTGCCCGAAGTATGGTCAAAAAGGTTGTGCTCTACCACTGTGCGCTTGGGGGTACTGAAAAGTGTACCGCGAGCACGGTTATTGCGAATCACATTGTTTGCAAAATACACTTCTGGTGTCCACGTCAGGTTTTCGATACCGAAACCTTGCGCTTCGCTGATCTCTGCATCCACTGGATCAGCAAAGGTAATGATAAACTCACGTGCACCTGCGATTTGGTCTTTATCATAAGGGCGAATAGCAGTGATCTTGTTCTGCTTGCCCACGAGTTCCATCGTGTTAGACTTGACAAATTGCACATCATCGCCTACATTTCCCCACTCGAAGCCCCAAGCTTGTCCGTGCATGTATCTGCCGACCAGTGTGCGGTCGTCTACGCGCTTCACCACTTTTAGGTATGTGCCGTGCACGTTGATAGCGTCGTCCATCATCCCTTCGTACAAGCCATTGCAAGAAGTGATTTTCCCCTTACAACCAGAGAAATGCGTAGCATCTGCTTGAGTAGTGAAATAACGGGGATCATTGTCGCCGCGCAGACATACGCAGAATTTTTCCAACGTGATATTCTCGCACAATTGCGCCAGCAGGCCCATACCTTCAGCATAGTGAATTTGTACGTTCTCCAAACGAGTATCCTTGTTGTGCGAGAGGAAAATACCTGGCGTAGGTCTGCCCCACCCTCTCATAGCGATTGCTGTACCGGGCACAAGGCGGCTGTCTTTCCAGTTTGGTGCATGGATCAGGTTGTCTCCCACCTTCACGGCGCCCTTAGTAGGTGTGCCGATATCACTTGTATTATAGACTACACGCTTAGTCTTTTCTTCGAAAGCAATACCCCAGCTGTGACGCAGTGTCCAACCATCTCCGTAGGCTTCGAATATAGAATCGTTGGTGATGCGATATTTCACCCATGGAGCGGGTTCAAAGGTGATACCACGTTCAGGAGAGTTTTCCACCACCTTGACTTGCGCAATATGAGGATTAGCAAAGTCTACATGTAGGTTTTGAATCGCACAATTTTCCGAGCGGAGCATTGAGATAGGCAGCATACGTCCGTGGAAGATCAGGTCGGCGCCCTGTCCGTCGATGGTCAGGTTTTTCATATCCTCGATAGCAATACCGACTTTCTTAGGATTGTCTTGATCGTGGTTGGAGATATAATACTCGCGCACGGCGGATCCCTTTTCGTGGAATTGATATTTGCCCGGCTTAAACTTGAGCACAGCAGCTTCGCCGTTGGCACATTCTTTTTTGATCTTCTTCAATGCCTTTTGCACATAGGGCGACGCATTCTTGTTCGAATTGGGTTTCAATCCGAAGTCAGACATATTATACACGCGCTGTGCGGAAAGGTTGCCTGCTACGAAGCAAACAAAAATTTGGAGCAGTAGGCTGATTTTTCTCATAACAATTATTTGGTTTTGGTTAATTTTTATTTTTTGCAAAGACTATTCTTTTTGAGCGACCCAGGACAAAAGCCATCGACAATAGCGACCGCACTTTGTGCACAATACATATTGCCGTCTCTCATCTTGAGCTACGGATAATATGCCGCCGCACTCTTCCTCGCATACAAAAGTAATAAATTCTTTGGCACGAGCAAAACGGATTTGCACTCATCCCCCGCCCACCCACTTTTTTATTTTTATTTCACACTAATTGTACAAATATATCCACGAGATACGAGAGATACGCTGGAAACTATTCTCCACGTATCACGGGTATCACAAGGATAAAAGAAAGCTCACGCAAATCTGTAGAATCTTAAAGAATAAAATTCAAAGATTTTCAAGATTCGCGTGAGCCTAATATAAACATTCCGTGAGATACCCGTGATACGTGGAGC
>JAEIGA010002445.1_pt1 | contig 29658 bp, 25 predicted proteins | sample 9270691 | NCBI WGS metagenome assembly JAEIGA01 (sample SAMN17057246, study PRJNA624740) | gut metagenome | biome: biome; isolation source: fecal sample | host: Bos grunniens | place: China: Xizang | collected 2019
CTTCGAAGGGGAATGTTCCGAAGTTGGTATGTACTTAGCTATGGCTCGAGTTGCCCACAGAGAAGGTTATCCAGAAATCGGTCTCTACTGGGAAAAAGCTGCTTGGGAAGAAGCTGAACATGCTGCTAAATTTGCCGAACTGTTAGGTGAAGTTGTAACAGATAGCACAAAGAAAAACTTAGAACTGCGTGTAGAAGCTGAAAACGGTGCAACATCTGGTAAATTCGATTTAGCAAAACGTGCAAAAGCCCTGAACTTAGATGCTATTCACGATACAGTACATGAAATGGCTAGAGACGAGGCTCGACATGGAAAAGCGTTTGAAGGTTTATTAAAGAGATACTTCAACTAATATAAGTACCCTATTTCACATTTGGGAACGGTCAAAAGCCGTTCCCTTTTTTATTACCGCTACCTCCTATGCCTCTTGCAAATCACCGAACAGCATGATACTCTAACTTAAAAGGCAAACAAGCAAATTAGCTAATATAACGGAGGTTGTTTAGAATGCAAGTTAACGTTTTAAAAACAAGAGAAGAATTTGCTTCTCACAAAAAGTCGCTGTTTGAAAGCGGTGCTCTGCGGGAAATTTTCGTCGCCGAAAAGGCCACAGTATACAGCCTTGCGGATTCCTGCTATGGCATTGTATTTTTTGTTCAAAAACCCGCCGAAGGCAATCAATATTATCTGCTGCACTGCGGTCTGGACGATATAGAGCTCTATATCAAGAACGAGAATATCCTGCCTGATATGTTTAAAGTAAAATTGGACAGGCAAGAAGTCTACAACTTTGACAGTAAATACGATGCTGCTCTTGAGAAAATGAATCAACGGCGAATTGAGACTGGGTTTACGAGAATCGACCTGGATGCAGAAAAAAACATGCTTTTTGATCTTCAGCAAAAAGCTGCGAAGCAACAAAAGTTTTTCCGCCGCAAGCCGTAAATGATGAAGCGGTGGAGGATATAGAAATAAATATAAAAAAAACAAATAAGATAGATAATTGTGGCGTGGAGAAACAAGTTTCTCCAACGCCAACAGAAAAGTTTGAGTTTTAAGGAGATACTATGCAGGAAAAAGAAATGCTAAACTGCCTTTTGGCAGTATGGGAAAATATGACGGAGGACAAAGACAGGGAGGCATACAAGGAAATGCTTGTGCTTTTGGATAATATGCGCTATTTCCTCCGCCACGACCTCCAAATTGAATACGAATTGCCGCCGCTTGAAGTAAAGGCGGGAGCATTCACATTTTGACAGCCGATAGAACGAGCGGGAAGCCTTTGTGCCTCCCGCTCCTTTTTTATGGATAGATAACTACCCGCCACCGACGCGAGCCGTGTATGACCGTCTATAACCGTCCTGCTGCCGTTTTACACGCCATTCAAATTCCGCACAAGAATATCAATTCCTGTTTGTGAAACGGCGAGATAATACCGCTCTGTGACCTTGCCGCTCGCGTGTCCCATTTGATTACAGAGAATGTGCGTCGGTGTGTTTGCCTCCGCGAGCCGCGTGCCGTATGTGTGGCGGAGGTAGTGATATTTGAAGTCTATCTTCAATGAGCTTTTAATCGTGTGGCTGTGATACTTCATTGAGTTTACTGTTTGTATCTTTCCGTTTGGGAGGCTGTTCACGAGTTCAAGAGAGGAAATTTTGCTGCCGTCCACATCGTAAATATAGGAGCAACGCTTTTTCCCCGCAATCGCGAGCGAAGCGATTGATGAAGATGGCTCGTGACGAAGCTAGACATGGTAAGGCATTTGAAGGTCTGCTGAAACGCTATTTTAGCAAATAATTAATATCTTAAATAAGATTCTTGAAATATTTTTAGAAAGTACGGACGAAATCTTAAACTGGCTAAAATGCCAGACCAAGGTTTCGTCCGTATCCCTATTTTAGGGGACATCCTGCTCACAAGCTTTTACTTTATCTTTTTTTAAGAATTCCCCTCTTCATCTCTCGTTGACATTTTCCATCCCACACCATACAATAATGCTGTTACTTTTCCCCTAAAAAATTTCTCATATGAAAGGACTCTCACCATGAACATCGAATGGAAATCTTGTTTTCGCGTAGGTGTCAGTATTTTTCTCCTGTACCTATGTATTTCTTACTGGACCGTAGTTGCTGATTTGTTTTCTCTGCTTCTTGGTGCCGCCATGCCATTATTCATCGGCTGCATTATCGCCTACGTTGCCAACATCCTTATGAGTTTTTATGAAAATCATTACTTTACAAGAAGCAAAAAGAACTGGGTTTTTAAAAGTCGCCGCCCAATCTGTATGACGCTTGCGTTTGCCACAGTGATTGCTGTCGTCTTTTTGATTATCCGACTGATTCTTCCACAACTTTTTGATTGTGTGCAGTTAATTTTAGCCGAACTGCCAGAATTTTTGACCATGGTTTTTGATAAGGTTGAGGAAATGAATATCCTGCCAGAAGATATTGCTGGAACTTTGGCAAATTTTGACTGGCAATCCAAAATCGGTGAAATTATCCAAATGTTAACTTCTGGACTTGGAAATGTCGTTGATATCATCATCCGCATGGTTTCTTCTGTATTTTCCGTTGTCGTATCGGCATTGTTGAGCAGTATTTTTGCGATTTATCTTCTTTTAGGGAAAGAAAATTTAAACCGCCAAATGCATAAAGCCCTTGCACGATACTTAAAGAAAAGTTGGTATGACAATTTTAATTATGTCGTAGAAGTCATTGATGATTGCTTCCATAAATATATCGTGGGACAGTGTACCGAAGCCGTCATTATCGGCGTTCTTTGTACCTTTGGAATGTCACTTTTGAAACTTCCTTATGCTACGATGATTGGAGCTTTGATTGCATTTACAGCATTGATTCCTGTCGCAGGTGCTTACATCGGTGCTTTCGTAGGTGCTTTTATGATTCTTACGATTTCTCCTATCAAAGCCCTTATCTTCCTTATTTTTATTGTTGTTTTACAGCAATTAGAAGGAAATATTATTTATCCAAAAGTGGTAGGCTCTTCCATGGGACTTCCAGGGATTTGGGTACTTGCAGCCGTTACCGTAGGCGGTGGCGTATTTGGAATCCTCGGTATGTTATTGGGTGTGCCACTTGCAGCAGCTCTTTATCGACTGATTCGAGAAGATGTAAATAAACACATCGAAACACAATAAAACAATTGCGCTTTTTTATCAAGTATGTTAGAATGAGCGACGGTGAAAAAATCTTCTTACCACTTACTACAGAAAAATTTTTTCAAAAGGAGTATTTATCATGGCAAGCTTATTCAATGCAAAAGATTTATTAAATAAAATTGACTTAGACGATGCAAAAAACCTGTTAGACAAAGTTGATAAAAACAATATTTTAGGAAGTCTTGACGACATCGTTGACAAAATCAAAGAAAACAAAGACCTTCTGGACAAATTCGAAAAAGAACCAGTTGCAGTTTTAGAATCTATCATCGGAATCGACCTTCCAGATGATCAGATTGAAAAAGTAATCAACGCTGTAAAAGCAAAACTGGCAATCGATGATATCAGTGATGTAATCGGTGGTCTTGGAAAATTATTTGGTAAAAAATAATTTTTGATATAACATCCAATAAAATGCAAGAAAAAACTGGTACCGTTTTTCCCCTAGAAACGATACCAGTTTTTTCTTATTACGTTATGTATTTAATTTGCACTTCCATAGAACAATTCTGCAATTGGTGAATCTTTATCCAATACAATTGTATTGCTTCCATTTCCCAAAGTAGCTTTTATCGCATCTAACTGTCTTACGAATCGATAAAAGTCTGCTTTATCTGCATCATTATAGGCATCGCTAAGGATTCTCATATACTCAGCTTCCCCTTCTGCGATAATCGTATCTGCCTGTTTCTGTGCCTGTGCCAGAAGAATGGTTACCTGCTCACTTGTCGCATTCTTAATCTCCTGTGCCTGCTGTTCACCCTGTGCTTTATAAGAAGCAGCAATATTATTTCTTTCAGAAATCATACGATTATAAACCGCTTCCTTATTTTCATCTGGCAAATCCAACATTTTTGTTTCAATCTTATCTACTTTAATACCATAAGTTTCCAGATTTGTTCCCAACATTTCTGTGAGGATAATTGCTAATTCGCCATCTCGACCAGAAATTACTTCTTCCTGTGTCAAACTACTGATAACGTTTTTCAGTGCATTGTATACGTTGGAACTAATACGTGCTTCTGCATTCTGCTGAGAACCACTCAGTTTCTGAATAAATAATACAGGGTCTGCAATACGCCACATAACAAAACAATCGGAAATCATAGATTTTTTGTCTGATGTCATAACATCACTTGGTGGCAAGTCACTCAGTTTCAACTTCGAACTGATAGTTGTCACAGACTGTACAAATGGGATTTTAAAACTTACGCCATAGGAAGTTCCATCGTTTTCTTCCACATTTACAATTTTACCAAATTGTTTTACTACACGATACTCTCCTGGTTTGGTTACTACCAAGGAAGAAGCCAAAAGCATCAATGCAATAATCATACAAGGAATAATAATAATTTTTTTCTTCATAATTATTGACCTCCATTTCTAACATCAATAGAACTAAATGACTCTAATGGGAGCAGAGACTGTGTTGACCCATCTGTAATGTACACTTTCATACCTGGAAGTACTTCTTCCATTGCTTCGTAGAACATACGCTCTTTGGTAATCAATGGGAACTTCACATATTCTGCATACAGCGAATTAAAACGAGCAACCTGACCTTCTGCTTCTGCAATCAAGGCTTCTTTCTTCGCCTGTGCATCCTTAACAATCTTGTCTGCTTCTGCATTTGCAGCTGGAAGTCTTGTATTTTTATCTGCATTTGCATTGTTAATTGAAGTTTCCATACCCTGCTTTGCATCTTCTACATGTTTAAACGCCTGTGCAACTTCTTGTGTAGGAACTTCCGCATCCTGAATTACGGCATTGGTGATTTGAATACCGATATTTTCATATTCTAATCGTTCCTGAAGTTTTTCTTTGATTTCAGACTGAATCTCATATTTTCCAGTTGTCAGAACTTCATCTACCGTATGACTTCCGACAGTATCACGAATATAGCTTTGTGCCAGATTTTTCACCACAACTTCTGGTTCTTCAGCTGCGTAAAAATACTGCACTGGATCTGTAATCTGATATTCAAAATAGAAATCCACATTTACAAAGTTATAATCACTCGTAATCATAAAAGATTCTTTATAAATCGATTCGTCGCTGTAAAAATCATAACCAACCGTAAACTGTTTGGATGCTTTACTTACTTTATTTACTTTCTGTAAATAAGGAATTTTAAATTTAATACCTGGTGTTTCTTCGATTTCTACAAAACCAAAGGTACGAATCACCGCATACTCATCTTCCTCAATGGAATAGAATGCATCTGAACTTGTAATAAGTACGAACATTCCAAGTACCGCTGCCCAGGCAAGTCCCTTTACTTTCTTTCCACCTGGCATCTTATATCCTTTCTGTTTTTTTACTGGTTTTGATGTTCTTTGCTGATTTAAAATCTCGCTCCAATCATCCATCATGTTGTTTGTGCTCATAAAATCCTTCCTTTCTTCCATTTAATACCCCGACACGAAATAGTTCCGTCTTGAAAATAAAAAGAGACTTTTACTATGACATCAGCCACAATAAAAGTCTTGCTATCTCATTTGTTACGGATACCTCTCGATATCGGTTGACGGTTGCAAACCCATTCATCCAAATACTTCATCATTTTCTTTGAAATATTCTGAATAAACGTTCAGCTACTCCCTTTTAATTGTTAAATTCACTATAGCATGCGCCAAATAGATTGTCAATATTTTAACAATACTTTTTAACGATTTAAAGTAATTGTAATATTTATGCATTCCCAAAGTCCAATATTGCCAAGTGCCCCAAAAAAAGTTATACTCTTATCGTTGCCCCAAAACCATTTTCCATAGCAAGGACCCTTTATGAACACCAATTACACTTACATATTAAAATGTGCCGATAATACCCTGTATACAGGCTGGACCAACCATTTAGAAAAACGCATTGCTGACCATAATGCAGGAAAAGGTGCCAAATACACCAAATCCCGCAGACCAGTCGAACTTGTTTATTTTGAAACATTTCCCACAAAGGAAGATGCCATGCGTCGTGAATATGCCATCAAACAACTTACCCGCAAAGAAAAAGAAAAACTGATTACTTCTCACCAACCATAATGCGGATAATTTCTTTGTCCGTTTCACTCATTCCGTCTCTTGCAAGGCGCCCTACGTTTGTGATGGTATTTTCCACACCTCGGGTAACGATTCCATCACCACCATAAAACTGCTGTCCCTGCATATACATTTCGTATCCAAGGATACCTGCATCGACTGCCATCGCAATCTTCGCAGCGCAAGAAGCTTTTGCTCCATCACAAATAATTCCAGATACAATCGCCAGGGAATTTACCAACGTATGTGCAATTACTTTAAATCTTCCGCCTTTTAAGTACGCAATTCCAGCACCGCTTCCACAACCCGCACTAATTGCACCACAATATGCTGACAAACGCCCAACTCCTGTTTTTAAATGAATGGTACAAAGATTCGAAACCACCAAAGCACGATATAACGCTTCCATCGAAACATTCAATTCTTTTGCATATTCAATGACAGGTACGGAAGCTGTAATTCCCTGATTACCACTTCCCGAGTTAATCACAACAGGTAATTCACATCCATTCATACGCGCATCGGAACCTGCTGCTGCTTTTGCCTTTGCTCTAAACTTAATATCATTTCCATACGTCTTTAAGATTACTTTTCCAATATTTGCGCCAAAATTTTCACGAAGTCCCGTCTCTGCAATTGTGGTATTATAAGAAATCTGTCTGTCCAGAATTTCTTTGACATCTTCAATATCCACCATATCCGCAAACTCCACGATTTTTTCCACGCTAAGCACCGTACGGTCTGTCAAATTTTCCATTTTCTGACCAGATAATTCTTTTTCCAGTAAAACTTCTCCATTTTTTTCAATTAACACGATATTCGTATGGAAATCTATAATTCGAACTCTTGCTGACTGTTCTCCCCAAAACACACGCACATCGATATCAAAAATATATGGAGATTCTGAATATTCTACATTGACTGTGGTATTCTGCATATAAATTTTAATTTCTGGAATTTCTTCGGTCTTTACATTTGAAATAACTTCTAACATTCCATCGGCATTTCCTACACGAATCCCTGCACAGACAGCAGCCTCGATTCCACGCATACCTCCTGTATGAGGTACTACCACACTTTTTACATTCTTAATAATATTTCCACTTACATAAACATCCACACGCTCTGGCATCTGACCTAAAGTTTCTCTTGCTACTGCACCTGCATATGCAATCGCGATTGGTTCTGTACATCCCATTGCTGGAAGAAGTTCTTCTTTTAAAATATCCACAAACTGATGATATATCGTTTCGTTCTTCTGCAAAATATTTTCCTCCCTTTTTGCATTCTTATCTCTACGATAGCATAAATTTTCCAAATATGCTATACTTAACCAACAAAACAAAAAGGAGATGATTTATGGAAAAATCTTTTACCAGTAAAAATGGCATCACTATATATTCCTATGCAAACGAAAATTTACACAGTTTTTGCATTGCACTTTATATAAAAGCAGGTTGTATCTACGAAAAACCTGAAGAAAATGGAATCACACATTTTATTGAACATATTATATTTCGAAATATTGATACTTTGATGAATCATACACTGTATCAGACCCTCGACCGCTATGGTTTGAACTTTAATGCCTGCACCTACAAAGAATTTGTTCAGATTTCAATTTCAGGTGCACAAAAATATTTTTCAATAGCCGCAGACCTAATCACCAAAGCTTTCCACCCACTCGTACTGTCCTCCGATGAAATCGATGTGGAACGCCAGCGTATCAAGGCTGAAATCCGAGAATATGACGACCTTTCCACTCTTGATTTCTTTTCGGATAAAATAGTCTGGGAAGGTACCCCACAACAACAAATCATTACGGGACAGATTGGAACCGTAAACAAAATAGGAAAGAAAAAATTAATGAAAGCCCACAGCGAGATGTTTACCAAAGATTTATCCTTCTTTTATCTGACAGGATGTATCACAACCGAACAGATAAACGTTCTTGCAAGCTATGTAGAAGCCTATAAGCTTGAATCTTCTAACCTGATTCGAGACAATAGCGTTTCTATTCCAAAGAATTTCTTTCATAGAAGTTCCGATATCCAGATTAAGAATAATAACGTCTGCTATGTTCGATTTTCTTTTGACGTGGATACCTCCAAATATACGAATGCGGAATTAGATTTGCTGTACGATATTTTATTTACCAATCATACCTGCGTGGTTTATCAGGAATTATCCGAAAAACGTGGAATTATTTATAGTCACGACTCAACCTTTGAACAGTATAACAATATTGGAGTTTTGTATTTTTCCTTTGAACTTCAGACAAGTAATGTTCTCACAGCGGTTGAGGTATTGATTGAACGTTTCAATGAATTAAAACAAAATATGGAAGAAGAACTTACTTATGCGATTGCCCCTTATGTTGACAATGCACAATTTATGTTAGACGATGCACCCGAGTTAAACTGGAATTTTGCCTACGACAATCATATTTTAAATTGTCAGTATCAATCTTTGGATGACCGCATTTTCGCTTATCAAAGCGTAACTGCCAAACGACTTACTGAACTTGCACAAGACATTTTCCGCCCTGAAAATCTAACCCTCACCTTAAAAGGAAAAAAAGCAAAAATAGACACCTTTGCCTTACAATCACTCGTCAAAAGATTATCTACGTTGCTTATTTTCTGATTTCATGCTACACTTAGGGTAATATGGAAAACTATTTTCGTGTGTTGAAATAGTTTTTTGCAAAACAGAGGAGGAAAAAGAAATGAAAACACTCAAGAAATTTGCTGGTGTGTTCCTGATGATGTTGCTTGTGATTGGCGCATTTTCACGAAACATATCTGCCGAAGCACAGGGGAAATCGTTAGATATTATGTTCGTACACGATACCCACTCCCATTTAAATCCATTTGCAACCGTAGAAGATGGAAAATCGCAAGTCATGGGAGGATTTGCAAGACTCAAAACGTTAATTAACGAACAGAAATCTAAAAATCCAGACACTTTACTTCTGGATGCGGGCGATTTTTCTATGGGAACTTTAATTCAGGTAGTTTATGAAGAAGAAGCTTCCGAGATTCGTATGCTTGGCGAATTGGGCATGGAAGTTACTACCCTTGGAAATCATGAATTTGACTACAAAGCCAAAGGTCTTGCAAACATGATGAACAGCGCTGTAAACAGTGGTGACGCTCTGCCAGCTATGGTTTTGTGTAACGTGGATTGGGAAGCCATGAAAAATGCAGGATTTACAGAAGAACAACAGTTACTTTTCGATGCATTTGAACAGTATGGCGTAAAAGAATATGTTGTAATCGAAAAAGGTGATATCAAGATTGCCGTTACAGGTCTGTTCGGTGAAGATGCATTTGACTGCGTACCAAATTGCCCATTGGTATTCAAAGACCGCGTACAGGCAGTCAAAGATGTAGTTGCCAAAATCAAAGCAAATGAAACCGTAGATATGATTGTCTGTGTATCTCACAGTGGTACTTGGGCTGACCCAGACAAATCCGAAGATGAAATCCTTGCAAAAAATGTTCCTGAACTGGATTTGATTATCAGTGGACACACCCACACAAAATTAGACGAAGCCATTGTTCATGGAAACACTTATATCGTATCCGTTGGTGAGTACGGCAAATATCTTGGTTCTCTTTCCATGACACAGAATGCCGATGGAAGATGGTCTATCAATACCTATGAACTGATTCCAGTTGTAGATTCTATCAAGGCTGATACAGAAACACAGGAAAAAGTAGATTTCTTCATGTCCATGGTAGATGAAAAATATCTGAAACAGTTTGGGTATACCAAAGACCAGATTTTAGCTACCAACGAAATTGATTTTGCAGCACAGTCCGATACAGCAGATTTACATACCGAATTAAACCTTGGAAGCATCATTGCAGACTCTTACACTTATGCAGTTGAACAGTTTGCAGATGATAAAACTCCTGTCGATGTTACCGTAGTTCCATCTGGTGTCATTCGTGATACATTTGCAAAAGGAAATATTACCACTGAAAATGTATTCAATGCATTTTCTTTGGGAATTGGCGAAGATGGTATTCCAGGATATCCTTTGATTAGTGTTTATCTGACAGGAAAAGAATTGAAATTGGTAGCGGAAATCGACGCTAGCGTTTCCGATCTGATGACAACAGCTCGTCTCTACACCGATGGTTTATACTGGAACTACAATCCAAACCGTATGATTTTAAACAAAGTGACCGATGTTTATATCTGCAATACAAATGGCGAACGTGTGGAACTCGAAGATGACAAACTCTATCGCGTTGTTACAGACTTCTATTCCTCCCAGATGCTTGGTGGAGTAACCGATTTGTCCTTCGGACTTTTGTCTATTATTCCTAAATTTGCAGATGGAACTCCAATTGAACGCTACGAAGATGCAGTTATCACAGCAGATGGAAAAGAATTAAAAGCTTGGTCAGCGATCGCAGCTTATATGAACTCTTTTGAAGATACTGACGAAGACGGTATCGGCAATGTTCCAGCTGTTTATGGCACAATGGAAGGTCGTAAAGTCGTAGAAGACAGCAAAAATCTTTTGGATTTGGTAAAAAATCCAAACAAATTCTTCTTTATGATTATCGGCATCCTTCTGGTAGTGATTCTGATTCTTGTTCTGATTATTGTAACTATTGTAAAATGCGTGAAATTTATAAAGAAAAAAGTTCGTCGTCGTGTGACGAAATAAATAATAGAAAAAGAAAGGACTTAACATTATGATTTTAAAAGAAATTTCAGGTCAGCGTCAGTTAGAATTTATGAAAAACTTTGATTACATCCGCGAGGCTGGTACAGAAGGAGAAATCAAAGCTGCCGCTTCCCTCCAGGAATATTTAAAAAGTTTTGGTGTAGACAGCCATTTGGAAGAATTTGAATTTCATACCTGGAAAGTCTACGAAGCATCCTTTACCGTTACCGAACCATTTGAAAAAACTTACAAAATTGCTGGTTATGGCCGTTGTGGTGCTACACCAGAAGGCGGTATCGAAGCACCATTCTTATTTGCCGAAAAAGGAGATGATATCAACCTCTCCTATGCAAATGGAAAAATTGTTATGACTTGCGACCCAATGAACCCAGATATGTACAAAAAATTAGTCAATGCAGGTGCAGTTGCATTTTTGACAATCGCTGGAACTCCACTTGACAAAGGTGATGATTTAAATCCAGACAATCGTGCCATGCCAATCATGCCAGACCATCCAATCTCTGGTGGTATCATCCACTATCAGGATGCCGTTGAATTGGTAGAAAGAGGAGCATCTCGTGCCCGCTTTGTTTTGAAAGCCGCAGAAATCAAAGATATTTCCCGTAACGTAATTGCAAGAATCGAAGGAACCGATTTGGCAGATGAAGTACTTACTTTAACCGCACACTTTGACTCTGTTCCAGAAGGAAAAGGCGCATACGACAACATGGCAGCCGTTGCTATTATCTTAGAAATCTGCCGTTACTTCAAAGAACATCAGCCACGCCGTACCATCGAATTTATTTGTTTTGGTGCTGAAGAAAGAGGATTGGTAGGAAGCCGTAACTATATCAGCGTTCACAAAGATGAATTGAAAAATCACAAATTCAACATGAACGTAGACTTAGCAGGACAGTTAGTTGGCGGAAATAAAATTTGCGTAACAGGTGACCACGCAATTGCTCCTATGTTAGAAGAAATGGCTCGTGAAATTGGTATTGGTACGGTTACCGTTACTGCAGTATGGGCAAGTGACTCTAACAGCTTTGCATGGAGCGGTGTTCCTGCCATGACATTAAACCGCGATGGTTTTGGAATGCACACACGCCACGATATCATTGATTATATTTCTCCATGGGCGTTAGAACGCAGTGCAAAACTTTTAGGCCATATCGCAGAACAACTTGCCAATATGGACACAATTCCATTCCCACAAGAGATTCCAGAACAATTCTTAGAAGAATTAGGAAGATTTTACAAACGTTTCAAATAATTTCATTTCACTTTAGCAACATAAAATAAAAATTGCTCCGTACGATGTTAGGTACGGAGCAATTTTTATATGGATTATATCTTACCAAGGAGGAGTCCCGAAAATGAGGAGTGCCCGAATGCACCTTAACATTCGGGCGATTATTATGAAAAAATTTTATGTGTAATGAACCCATTACAATACACAACTACGTATTCCTTTCGGAACTGTATTTATCATAGCAAAAAATTATGAACAAACTATGAACATGACATGAATTTCTCGTGAAACTTCACAACATTTTTGTTATTTGCACTATTTTTTCTGTATATATTTCACTAATTTTTCTTAATTTCTGACACAATTCATAAAACTTCACACATTCACAAAACATTCTATTTTCATTCATATTTTTTTAACATTTTGAACATTCTTTTATCATATTTTAGTAATATACTTATATCATACAATAAATCATAAGTTTTTACTTTTTCTTTTTCATATGTCGGTTTACCGACACTCCTTCCTTATATACTAAAAAAGAGAGCTGACCCCGTCCTCTAAATGGTCAGCTCTCTTTTCATTTTACTAAAATTCTTCTAATACGTTTGCTAATCTTGCAAATTCCTCCAATGTCAATGCTTCACCGCGAACAGATGGATTAAATCCAGCTTTTGAAATTGCCTGTTCAATGACTTCTTTGCTATAAGAAAGTCCCTCATAATTTTTTAATCCATTTGCCAGTGTCTTTCTTCTCTGATTGAAAGATGCTCGAATTAATTCAAACATTAATTTTTCATTTTTTACTTCCACTGGTGGCTGTTCATGTCTTGTCAAACGAATCACTGCACTACCTACATTTGGTCTTGGCATAAAACAGTTTGGAGGAACATTGGCTACAATATAAGGTTTTGCATAATATTGAACCGCCAATGACAACGCGCCATAATCCTTTGTACCTGGTCCTACCTGCATACGGTCCGCTACTTCTTTTTGAACCATAACCGTAATAGATTCTAATGGCACATGACTTTCAAATAAGCCCATAATAATTGGTGTTGTAATATAATATGGAAGATTTGCTACTACTTTAATTGGTTTTCCCTGATTTCTTTCCTGTGCTAATTTCGCAATATCCACTTTTAAAATATCATTGTTAATAATGGTTACATTATCATATTCTTTCAAGGTATCCTGCAAAATTGGAATCAGGCTTTTATCAATTTCTACAGCACATACTTCTCTTGCCGCACATGCCAAATATTGTGTCATAGTTCCAATTCCAGGACCGATTTCCAACACAAAATCATCCTCTGTAATCCCTGCTGCCTGAATAATTTTGTCCAATACATGAGTATCAATCAAAAAATTCTGTCCAAATTTTTTCTGAAATGTAAACTGATATTTATTTAAAACTGCAATTGTCTCTTGTGGATTTCCTAAATATGGCTGTTTTTTCTGACTCATCGCATTCCCTTTCTTTAAAATAGGGCACAGCCAAATCGCCATGCCCTATCCATTTCTTTAATCTTCAAAATCTTTTTCGTACAAGAGGATTCTTCCAGTTTCATCTACATGACGTTTTGAAAGTCTTCTTCCCAAACGAGCATTGGTTGCATGACGAATTGCCATATCTACCATACTCTTTACGCGACCAATGGTAACAGGTTCGTCATCTCTTTGATTGTCACCAATCAGAGCATACAACGCTAAAACCCCAAGTTCATCCATCTTAAATCCATTTTCTTTCGCATAAGTTCTTGCAAATGTAACAAGCTCGTCGTTTGTAAATACTGGAATAGAAATTATCGTTTCAAATTTCTCTGCAAACTTAGGATATTCCGCTAACAACTGACGCATCTCGTTTTTCTCATCTTCAATAATCAAGATCATGCTATCGGTACGAAATTCCATTGCTTTTGCCAAGTTTCCAATCGTTTCTGGATTCATCAAATGTGCTCGTTCCACCATCAGGAAACCGCCTGACATTTTTGCAACAACCGTTGCAATATCCTTTTTATTCAATTCAACAGCATCAATGCGGGCATATTTTGCAGCCTGCATACCAAACTGTTTACAAATGGCTTTTACAAGGCCTTCTCCCAAACGAGTTTTTCCCATTCCATGGCTTCCCATAATTGCCACGTTTCCTCTTCTGGAAGTTCTTTCATCCGCATAACGATATACCCCATTAATCGCATCTAAAATCTGCTCATTCATTCCAGGAACTTTGCAGAAATAAGAAAATAGTGCTTTTTGTTCCTCAGACAAAGCAGTCTGATAGTTTTCATCTAAGATGTGACGATGTTTATCCTCTGGTGTTTCATCTACCAAAGATTCACTTGGCTCTGCTTCCTGAATCAAATGAGCTACCAAATCCATATCCTCTTTGGCATCCTCTTCTTTTCTATTCAAGAAAGCTTCTGCTTCTGCAATCAACTGCGCTTCGAAATCAATATCAAATCCATTGTCTTCAACAATCACTTCTTCAATTTGGTTTTCTTCGATTTGAGTTTCTTCGATTTGAGTTTCTTCTACCTGCACTTCTTCTGGCAAAGCTTCTTCTAAAAGTTTTTCCACGTTTAAGAATTCTTCCTCTTTGGATTCCTCCACAGTTTGATTTGCAAAGCTTTCTAACATTTTTGCAAAATCAGAAGATGTCTCCGAAAACAGTGCGTCCAAATCCAGTTCCATCACATCAAGCTTAGACTCATCTTCTACAGTTTCAAGTTCCTGTACTTCTTCCTCGACAGTTTCCACTTCTGGTACTATTTCAATTTCTATTGATTCATTTTCTGGTACTACGTCTTCTACAACTTTAATTTCTACGATTTCGTTGGACTCCTCAATCTCAATTGGAATAAGATTGTCTTCTACATTTTCTGGTTCCAGATCTTTCATCAAATAATCTTCCATATTTTCTTCTTCAAAGTTTTCTTTTGGAAGTTCATGTGAATCTACCACTCTAGTTCTGTTTAATCCAGAAAATACTTGTTCCAAACTCTTTGCAAGATTTTTTTGAAGCTCCTCGTTGTTAATTGGAACGCTTTGTACTGGTGCTTCTTCAGGAATATCATTTGAAACTTCTTCCTGTAAAATTTGTTCCTCTGCTTCTTTTTCCGCCATGATTTCTACAGCTGCTGCTGCAAGAATTGCTTCAACGGACAATTCTTCGGAAGCCTCACTAGTACCTTCATTATTATCAGCAATCTCATCATCAACACTTATCACTTCAATATTAATATCTTTTGTATCAATATTTTCAGTATCAATATTTTCGTTCTGTACTTCTTCAAGTACTTCTTCTTTGTTTTCTGTTTCTAAAGTTACCGCAGCTTGTGCAAGAACCTCACTTGATTCGTCTATTGGCATTACAAATGCCGCTTCTTTTTTAATATAATTTGGTGCTTTCTGAACTTTATTTTTCGCAGCTGCCGAAATACTTTCAAAGCTAGGAGGCACTAATGGTTTCTGTGTTGTTGTCTTTTCAGCCTCATCAGAAACCTTCAATACAATTTTGGCTGGAGTTTCTGGCACCTTAATATTTTTGATAGCTTCTACCGGTGGTTTTCGTACTTCTGCAACAACGTTTACATTCTGTTCTTCCTTACAATACTGCTCATACTTTGCTTTCTGTGAAGAACTTAATGGAACATAAGTCATCTTTAATTCCATTGCCTTAATCACATACTTGCCCTCTCCAAACCACAAAATCAAATCATTGCAAGTTTCCACGCATTTTTCTTGATTTCCAGCTTGTTTGTACAATTTTGCCAACTCATATACCCAACGTTCGGTATATTCGCGTTCTTTGTATTCCTCCAAAATGGTAATCAACTCTTCCACTGGAGACTTCTGCGCTTTATATATCTTATATTTTAAAATATATTTTGTTGTATCGTTTGGAGCAGCCTCTAAATATCTATTATAATAGTACATTGCATCTTCGTTTTTCTTCATCTTCAATGCAAGTTCAACCTGACGGTATAAAACCAACTTTCCAAGAGAAGAACGCTTATATGCTATCTGGAGAATCTTCATACTTTCCTCTAACTCTCCATTTATTTCATATATTTCAGCTACCATGCAAAGAGTTTTTACGCTCTTTACTCTCTTCCATTCAATATTTTTTACAATTTCTAAAGCATCTTCATACTCTTGTAAATCAATCAATCTATTTATCTCATCTAATTTTATTTGGTATTCTGCCTTATCCACTATACTCACCTCTAATTCGAAAAATTGCAATTATACCCCATAATGCTATTTACAATCTAATTCAGTTTATCATACAGAATATTCCTTGTCAACGAGTCAAAAAACCTCTCTTTTGTCGAAGAAAAAGAAATGGTGTCTGAGTACAAAACCCAAACACCACAAAAGTCATCTCAACCTACTCGCAATTTGAATTCCTGGATTTCTGATTCATCTTCCACTTTTTCAATCTCAGCACCCAATGCACGAAGTTTATCTTCAAAGTTTTCGTATCCTCGCTGAATATATACGATGTCATCCACCAGCGTAAAGCCTTCAGCCGCCATACCTGCAATTACAAGTGCAGCTCCTGCTCTTAAGTCTGGTGCAGAAACTCTTGCACCAGTCAATCCTTCTACGCCATCAATAATCGCAGTATTTCCCTCTACTTTGATAATTGCACCCATTCTAGTAAGTTCATCTGCATATTTAAAACGATTTTCAAAAATACTTTCTGTTACTGTACTTGTCCCATTTGCAAACACCAACACAGCTGCCATCTGTGGCTGCATATCGGTTGGGAATCCTGGATATGGCAAAGTCTTCACATGCGTACGATTCAAAGTACGAGCTGCCATAACACGTACAGCATCATCAAATTCCTGAACTTCACATCCAATTTCTTTTAATTTTGCAGTTGTTGCTTCCAAATGTTTTGGGATAACATTTTTAATCAATACATCGCCTTTTGTTGCTGCTGCTGCACACATAAATGTACCTGCTTCAATCATATCTGGAACAATTGCATATTCTGTTGCATGCAAACGTTCTACACCATGAATACGAATGACGTCCGTACCAGCACCTTTGATATTCGCACCCATACTGTTCAGGAAATTCGCAGTATCTACAACATGTGGTTCTCTCGCAGCGTTTTCAATAATCGTGTTACCACGAGCCATGGAAGCTGCCATCATAACGTTAATGGTAGCACCTACAGATACCGTATCCATGAAAATATGGCAACCTTCTAATCCATTTGGTGCAACCGCTTTAATTGCTCCATATTTAATTTCGACTTCGGCACCTAATGCACGAAATCCTTTCAAATGCAGGTCAATTGGTCTGCTTCCAATGTTACATCCACCAGGAAGAGGTACCTCTGCCTTTTTATATTTACCAAGTAAAGCTCCCAACAAATAATAGGAAGCACGAATTTTCTTTATTGATTCATAGTCAACGCTAACTTCACCGATGGTAGCACCATTAATTCTGGCTGTATGCTCACTTACACGTTCTACTTTTGCACCAATCTCAGCGATTGCGTCTAATAACACATTAATATCATTAACATTTGGCAGATTATCAATCTGAACTGTTTCATCCGTCATAATAGCAGCTGCAAGAATACCCAACGCTGCATTTTTCGCTCCAGCGATTTCCACTTCTCCAACTAACGGATTGCCGCCTTTGATTATATATTGTTCCATTGTCCACCTCTATAATTATTTACTCTCAACTTAAGTTTTTCATTTGCAAAAAACTGTACTTTCTATCATGTTATAACAAATCTAACATTTTGTAAATACAAATCAAAAACTCTTCTCACTTTTGTTCCAAATTAGTTACTGTTCAGTCCCTTCACAACAACGTGCAAAAATTCATCCAAAATCGCCTTGGGCGATGGGATTTTTACTTGTATGTCTCGGGATTTTCAGCCAAAATGACTAAAAACACCTCGCGGGATAATGGATGCTGAACTGTAACTCAAATTACTGATATTATATTCTCTAGTGTATCCTCAATACCTTTGTTTTCTTCATCTACAACGATATCGGCATACTTTTCATACAATACAACTCTCTCATCATATAAGTCTTTTAAAGTCTGCCCATCTCTCAGAACGACTCCCCTGTTCCTTAAGTTACCCAGTCTCATCTGCAAATGGTCATATGACAATTTTAAATATACAACAATCGCAATTTCTCCCAAATGTTCCATTGCTTCTTTGCCATAAATAACACTTCCACCCGTTGCAATCACAGTTTTTTCTGCTTGTATCGATGCATTGACCTTATTTTCAACCGCAATGAAACCATCGACACCTTTTTGTTCAATAATTTCCTTAAGCAACTTTCTCTCTTGCTGTTGAATCAACAAATCTGCATCAATAAACTGATATCCTAATTCCTTTGCCAGAATGACACCAATCGTACTCTTTCCGACACCAGGCATTCCAATCAAAACAATGTTCGTCTTCTTTCGTTTCGCATCCTTACAAACTCTGCTGTCCATCTCTCTACTGACCTTCCAAAATATTTGTAAATTTGCATCACCATAAAATTACAAATATTACATCTGTTACATTTTAACATATTCCTGCGAATCATACAAGTTTTTTGTCACAAAGAGTACAAAGTAAAACCTCGTAAATAAATTTTTCAATCTATTTACGAGGTTCAATTTCAATCATAATATTTATATTTTAGCAAATTCCCTGTGCTAACATTGCATTTGCAACTTTTTCAAATCCAGCAATATTTGCACCTACAACATAGTTTCCTTCAAAACCATAACGTTTTGCGGCATCTACCATATTGTGTGTAATGTTAATCATAATTCCCTGAAGTTTTTCATCTACTTCGTCAAAGGCCCAGCTCAATCTTTCGCTGTTCTGAGACATCTCCAGCGCAGATGTAGCAACACCACCAGCATTTGCAGCTTTACCAGGAGCAAAGATAACTCCATTTGCCTGCAGATATTCAGTAGCTTCCAGAGTAGTTGGCATGTTAGCGCCTTCACAAACAGCTGTTACACCATTTGCAACCAAAGCTTTTGCATCATCCAGATTCAGTTCATTCTGTGTTGCACAAGGCAGAGCCAAATCAGCTTTCACAGTCCATACACCTTTTCCTTCATGGTATTCTGCGTTTGGACGAGCTTTTGCGTATTCTGTCAATCTTGCACGACGAACTTCTTTTACGTCTTTCAATGTATCAACATCAATTCCATCTGGATCGTAAATCCATCCATTAGAGTCAGAACATGTCAGAACTTTCACGCCCATCTGCTGTGCTTTCTGAATTGCATAAGTAGCTACGTTACCAGCACCAGAAACGATTGCTGTCTTACCAGCAATATCAATACCATTCAGTTTCAGTAATTCTCTTGTCAAATATAACAGACCATATCCTGTAGCTTCTTTTCTAGCTAAAGAACCACCATATGTCAGACCTTTTCCAGTCAAAACACCTTCATATACATTTTTCAGTCTCTTGTACTGACCAAACATATAACCAATTTCTCTTGCTCCAGTTCCGATATCTCCAGCAGGAACGTCTGTATCAGCACCGATGTGTTTGCTTAACTCAGTCATAAAACTCTGGCAGAACGCCATAATTTCACGATCGGATTTTCCTTTTGGATTAAAGTCAGAACCACCTTTACCACCACCGATTGGAAGACCAGTCAGAGAGTTTTTGAAAGTCTGCTCAAATCCCAGGAATTTGATAATACCTAAGTTAACCGATGGGTGAAGACGGATACCTCCTTTGTATGGTCCAATCGCACTGTTAAACTGTACACGATATGCTTTGTTTACCTGAACCTGTCCTTTATCATCAACCCAAGGAACGCGGAACAAAATTGTTCTTTCTGGTTCAACCATACGCTCTAATAACGCTTCTCTTCTATATAATTCTTCATTAGCATCAATAATAGGACGAAGTGAGTTTAAAACTTCTTTTACTGCCTGATGAAACTCAGGTTCGTTTCCATTTTTTGCAACTACTGATGCATATACCTCATCAACATAAGACATTTTCATAGTCCTCCTTCTAAAAATCCGTTCAATTCTTTTGCTCTTCTGAAAAAGATGTTGTCATTATAGCATGGTAAAGTGTTAAAAACAAGAATTTTTTAAAAATTTAACATTCTTATAAAATAATCTTATTATCTTATTTTTGTTTTTTACTTTTCACTTTCTTCTTTACGCTGTAACCAAAAGTTCCAAGCTTTTCTCCCAAACCAAAATATTCCCCATGAGAATACACCATAGGATTCGAACGATTCAAATCAAATCTTCCCTTCTCATCCATATATTTTTCCTCTGCGTGAACCGCCACAACATCTGCGATAAACATATGATGAGAACCTAATTTTTCAACTTTTCTCACCTTACACTCAATATTTACTGGTGCTTCGCCAATCATCGGTGCATTGATTTGTGTCGCTTCTACTTTTGTCAATTTCATTTCAGCGAATTTATCCATATTTTTTCCAGAACGCACGCCACAAAAATCCGTTGCAAAACACAATTCTTCCGTTGTCAAATTGATGACAAAAGACTGACTTTCCTCAATCATATGATAGGAATGTCTCTCTGGGCGAACGGAAATCGAAACCATCGGTGGATTCGTACACACCGTTCCAGCCCATGCAACCGTAATAACATTATCATTTCCTTCCTTATCCCTTACCGAAACCATAACGGCAGGCAATGGATACAACATATTTCCAGGCTTCCACACTTGTTTTGCCATATTTTTTCTCCTTCCAAATCACGTCTACTGCTGTAATGTCATCATAAACTTCGGTATCAACTGTTTCTTTCTTGAAACAACACCCTCAAGATAACATTCCCCTTGTTCTATGGAAACTTCAAAAGTTTCCTCTACCAATTTCTTCGCACCCTTTCCAAAGCAAAGTAACTGCGTAGAGCGATGCAAAATATCGGTAAGCATAAAATATACCCATTTTACGCCCAATTTTTCAATTTCTTTTTCAATATAAGGTTTCAAACGTTCTTTCACGCCTTCTAACTCATCGTCAGACATAAAACTAATCTGACCAACCCCAAAGGTAACATTTCCAATATCAAATACCTTATAATCCTGTTTAAAGATTTCTTCTGCTGACTTACTTGCCAGATTACTTCCAGCTTTGAACATCTTACTTGCATACGATTCCATATCAATCTCGGCAATTTTCGCTAACTCCTCAGCCACTTCCTTATCATATAGCGTACAAGTTGGAGAACGGAACATCAACGTATCCGACAAAATGGCAGAGCACAAAAGTCCAGCAATTTTCTTTGGAATTTCCAAACGTTTTTCCTTATAAATTTTATACATAATTGTTGCCGTACAACCTACAGGCTCATTTCGAAACATGACAGGTTGCATAGTTTCCAACGTACCAATTCTATGATGATCCACAATTTCAAGAATCTCCGCTTCTTCAATCTGACTCACCGCCTGTGATTTATCATTGTGGTCTACCAAAATCAAATTTTTCTTCTTAATATCCAACCAGTTACGACGTGAAATCGTTCCCACATATTTGCCTTGCCCATCCGTCACAGGGAACGCACGAAAACGAACCTTAGCCATCACATCTTTAATATCTTCGGTAAAATCATCCAATTTAAAAGTAATCAGATTATCGGTATGCATAAAAAACTGAATCGGAATACTTTGCTGAATGAGACGCGCCACCGTAAATGTATCATATGGCGTAGAAATAATTACAATATCACGCTCTTTTGCCAAAGTCTGAATCAAAGGTGACACTTTTGCATTCAAACAGACAATCATACAACTTACGTTCGCTTCCAATGCAAAAATCTGGTCTTCCACGCGATTTCCAAGCACCACCAAATCATGTTCCTTAATATAACTTCCCGTCATCGCAGATTGTATTGCCCCAAACCAAGTATGCCCCTTAACAAAATAATCCATCTCATTTCCAACTAAAACGGTACCATCTAACGTATCTGCAATACTTGCATACTGCGTTTTTGCTTTTGCTAAAATCGTATTATCATAAGCATCCATGTAAGACTCTGCAATGTCGCCCTTTGTAATAATTCCCTGTAACATTCCCTCATCATCCGTAATCGGCAACGTTACCGCGTCTGCATCCTGCATCAACTTCCACGCACGTTTTACCGACAGACTACGACTAGCACCAGGCGTCATACGAATCTCCATATCTTTGACCTGTGTACCAACGTTTTGTAACAAGGCAGGAGGCTCCATTTCAAAATAATTTAAAACAAACTCTGTTTCTTCATTCAACTGCCCTGCTCTTTTCGCTTCATAAATTTCATTTTCTTTTGCAATGCGATTTTTGATATCCGCATATGCAATTGCAGAACAAATAGAATCCGTATCCGGATTTCTATGACCAATAATATATACCATCTTATCCTTCTTCAAAAATTTCACCCCATTCTTTCCTATGTTTTGTCCATTGTTAAAAGTATCTTATCATATCACAACTTTATCAGCAAACCATTTTACAAAAATTTAAATTATGTTATACTATTTTCAGATTTATTATAAAAGGAGAATTTATTTATGACAGAAACAATCAAAGAAACCATGTCCGATTATGAAAAGGAATTAAACGCCTCTTTTAAAAAATTAGAAAATGGCGATATCATTTCTGGAACTGTAATCGCAGTAGACGAAGAAGAAATCACCCTTGACCTTCGTTACTACACAGAAGGAATCATCAAAGTTACAGATTACAGCCGAGAACCTGGATTTATGGTAAAAGAAGAAGTTCATGTAGGCGATGAAGTATCTGCAACCGTTATCGGACGCGACAATCGTCGTGGATGCATTCTGCTCTCTCGTATTGAGGCAAATGATGTACTTGCTTGGGACAAATTAAACCAGTTAAAAGAAGAAAAAACAAATCTTACCGTAACCGTAAAAGGCATGGTAAATGCTGGTGTTATCGCTTATGTCGAAGGTATTCGTGGATTTATTCCTGCATCCAAATTAAGCTTAAACTATGTGGAAAATCTGGAAGATTATTTAAATCAGAGCATCGAAGTTCGCGTATTTGACGTTGACAAAGACAAAAAACGCCTGATTCTTTCCGCAAGAGAAATTCTCAAAGAAAAAGCAGACAACGAAAGACGTGCAAAAGTTTCCAATATACAGGTTGGTCTGGTAACAGAAGGCGTCGTAGAAAAACTTCAGGATTATGGCGCATTTGTCAACCTTGGAAATGGCTTATCTGGTATGGTTCACATTTCTCAGATTAGCGAAAAACGAGTAAAACATCCATCTGTTGTTTTATCCGTTGGTGACACCGTCAAAGTAAAAGTTACAGGCGTAAAAGACGGAAAAATCAGTTTAAGTATGAAAGCATTAGAAGAAGTCGTAGCGGAAGAAATCGTAGAAGAAGTTTTTGAACTGCCAAAAGCCGAAGACGTTACCACAACACTTGGTTCCTTATTTGCTAATCTCAAATTTTAAAAGAAATTTTTAAAATAATACTTGCATTTTTCTTATCTTAGGTTTATCATCTTCTCGAGAAGTGGTTTTAAATACCACTTCTCGAGATTTTTATTTTTACATTTTATCACATGGTAGTATATATTATATCATCCGACTTATACTCCCCATTAACATAACCACTTAGAAAAGGAGAATGCTTATGAAATTTTTTATCAAAGATCCAGGAAGTGCTATTACTCATTTTATTGCTGCTATTTTAGTTTTAGTCAGTGCATCACCATTATTAATCAAAGCGACAAGAACACCTGGTATTTTACCCCTTGTTGCCTTTTCCATCTTTATTTTGAGTATGCTATTGCTTTACACAGCAAGCACCATCTATCACTCACTCGATATCAACGAAACCATTAACAAAAAACTTCGCAAATTTGATCATATGATGATTTTCATTCTGATTGCTGGAAGTTACACTCCAATTTGCCTTATTTCTTTAAAAGGAACGACAGGACAAAGCCTCTGCGCTCTCGTTTGGGCAGTTGCACTCTTTGGTGTTTTGATAAAGGCCATCTGGATTACCTGTCCAAAATGGTTTTCTTCCGTCATTTATATCGGAATGGGCTGGCTGTGCGTTTTGGCATTTTCTCAAATTTTTGATGCATTATCCAGACCTGCATTTGGCTGGCTACTTGCAGGCGGTATCATATACACCATCGGTGGCGTTATTTATGCACTGAAACTTCCTATTTTTGATGCCCGCCACAAATATTTTGGTTCTCACGAAATTTTTCACTTGTTCGTTATGGGCGGAAGTACCTGCCACTTTGTAACCATGTACCTTATTGCCTAACCTTCACGAACAATGTACAGGTTGTTTATGTAACAGCGCGGAATTTGACCGCGCTACTTTTTTATTTGAAGCAATCGATACTCCCGTACATCGCCCATGTTGATTTCCTTAGGAAAACCCATTTACTGCCTGTGAAAAAAATCGATTGCGGATTTTTCTCAATGTCTTTTAACCTATCTTATGCATCATTCACACAACATGCAACGTTTCGTCTCGTCTCTTTTATCGAACTTTTATTCCACTACCGTTTCCAAATGAAGCATTGGATCTACATATTCTCCCTCTTTATTGATGGAAAAATAAAGATTGGAACCCTCTTTAACAAAATATCTGGTTGGTTCTTCCACATATCCAAAAATTACGCCTTGTTTCACCATATCACCAACTTTTGCTCGCAAGCCCTTTAATTGCCCATAAATGGCACGATATCCATTTCCTATATCCATCGTCACCGTCATCCCAGTTTCTTCATTTTCCAAAATAGAAACAATCTTACCATTACAAGCCGCCTGCACTGCTGTTCCGACTTCACTTTCTAATACAACACCGTTACTACATTTATACTGATCCAAGGTCGGAAAATACGTTGTCGTTTCCATACTATAATCAATCAAAACTTTCCCATTCACTGGCCAAAGCAAAACGCTGTCCTCATGAAAATCTAATATCATCGAAACTTCGCTCGAAATCTGTTTATCATCCTCTTTCCCATCCGCTTCAACGGACTTATCCTCTTGTTCTGTTTTTTCACCATTTTCCTTTTGTTCATAATCTTTCGCTGTTACTGAGTCATTGGATACATCCTGAGATTCCAAATCACTCTCATCTACCAACTGCGTATTCTGTTTTTTATTTTTCTCCTGTTCCTGTCTTATTGTGTACAAAGTAACTCCCGTTGCCACTAAGGTAAGTACCAATACACTTGAAATTGCGATTTTCCACCAATGTTCTCTTTTCATCATACTCTTTCACCTCTATCAAAGACTTTTTTGTTCTTTCATAGGATTACCGAATTTAGGAAAATCTATACATCTTTTCAAATTTAATTCTTCAAAACCTCACAACTTCACAGCTTTTACCGTAACAACTGGAAAATAATACGCCAAAATTTCTAAATAGGAACTTCCTTCTTTTGCCATTTCATTTGCTCCAAACTGAGACATTCCCATACCATGCCCAATTCCCTTACACAAAAAGCGGAGTTGCCCCTCCACTTCCTGTATTGTAAAATTGGCAGATGCTAATTCCAGATGTACCCGAAGTTCTTCTCCCGATATAATCCTATCGCCAATCTGTACCCGTAACACATAATCACTCTCATCTCTCTCCATAATTTGAATTTGCTCAAATAACGAATCCTCCGACCAATTGATTTCTGGATAATATCGTTTCAATCTCTCTTTTAATGCCATTTGCGAAAAATAATGTCCGCTCAAATAATCCTTATGATACATATCTTCACTACTTTTTACCCGCGTCAAATATTTATACGAAGTATCCTTCAAGATGGAAATCCCCTCTCTTGTATATCCAGAACTTAATTTATGAAAAGCGCCCTCGCAGACGCTATTTTCCATACATAACACCATCCCCTTTGTACTTTCCACTGCCACTTTCATTCGCTCATATGCCTTTTGATAACTTCTTTCGTTTTTTTTGCTTTGATATTCCTTCATCAAGCTTCTCCAAGTTGAATTTGTTAATTCACCATTTTGAGCACATAAAAACAGGCTGCTCCGTACAAGAACAGCCTGTGCCTTTAAAGTTTCCTCTTCATAATCCCAATCTATTTGCTGACACATAAGAATGGGAAGAAATTTTTCAAAATCCATCCTTTGACTTGTTTTTAAATTCTCACTGCCAGAAATCACTACCGTAATCCCTAATGGAAACAAGAAAAAAATTCCGATTCCTAGCAATATTTTTTTTAACACCAGCTGCATGATACACTCCTACAGCTTTATTACTTCATCTTATGCATCTTCCTTTAAACTCATGTATCGAATTAATTATCCCAATAAGCATATTCATCCAAAGATTTAAACACATATCCTTCATTGCGTGCATAGTCAATAAAATCTGCCAAAATAGCCTCATTATCAGGAGAACAAGCATGCAACAAAATAACTGCCCCTGGATGCAGACGTGAAGTTACAGTATTAAAAGATTTATTTACACCAGGCTGGTTCTGTGGATCCCAGTCAGAATGAGCAATGGACCAAAATACAGAACGATATCCCACATCATCCACTACATCCAACGCATTCTCAGAATACGTTCCTGTTGGAAAACGGAAATAATGGCTTCTATAACCAAAATTTGTTCTCAGATAATTATGTACTCCAAGAAGCTCCCAAGCCAATTTCTCGCGAGATAATTTAGAACTATCTGATGGATGCGTGGTACTATGATTTCCAACGATATGCCCTTCATTAATCATACGAACAACAAATTCTGGTGCATCTTCTAAATAATCTAACGTGCAAAAAAATGCAGCTGGAACATTTTTTTCTTTCAATGTATCCAAAATTTTTCCTGTCAAATTTTCGTATTCATATCCACAGTCCCATGTCAGATACAATACCTTTTCTTCCGTCTTATTATCCCATGCCAGTGCATTGTGCTTCCATGAATCAAACAACGCCTGATTATCAACCGTAATATGATGTGGCTGTCCATCTTTCGCCACGCCAAAAGAATGGCTGATTGCCTGCGTAGACAGTCCTTTACTATTTGTAGGGTCACTCAGATAATAGTTTATTTCCTGTAATGCAGGTAATCCCGTAAATGTGGTATCTGCAGATACAATCTTTCGCGTATTTACAATCTCCTTTGCATCAGCACCCTTATTTTGATTTTCCAATTCATCGAAAGGAACTTCAATCACGAGATCCTCTTCCTCTGGGTCTGCTGGATACAAAATAGGAATATCATTGATATCCATCTTATCGTCTTTTTCAATTTCATCTTGTTTTGTGATATCGTGATCTACTTGTTTTTCCTTTCCGCAAGCCGATAACATCATCAAACTCAAGACAACGCCTATATAAAAACTCTTTTTCCAAAGTTTTTTCATAACGTATTCCCTTTCTAACATTTTTCCTATGGTAATAAAAATGCCAAAAGGTGCTAATCTATTTTCAATCAACACCTTTTCCACAACAATCTTATTTAAAAACTACTTTATCCACAAATTTCATCAAAATCTTTATAAACGCTCATCCATTGGTGTAAAATGCGTATGTTTTCCTACATATTTGTAAGCAGGACGGATAATCTTACCTGCAGTAAACAATTCTTCCAGACGATGTGCACTCCAACCTGCAATACGAGCAATAGCAAACAATGGAGTAAATAATTCCTGTGGAATACCAAGCATAGAATATACAAATCCACTATAGAAGTCCACATTTGCACAAACTGGCTTAAATAATTTACGATGTTCCATAATCAGATTTCCAGCCAGACGTTCTACGCGGTCATATAATTCAAATTCTGCCATCAAACCTTTTTCCTGAGCCAAATCTTTTGCAAATTTTTTCAAAATAATTTCACGAGGGTCAGATAAAGTATAAACGGCATGTCCCATACCATAAATCAAACCAGAACCATCAAATGCCTGTTTATTTAAAATCTGTTTCAAATATGCAGTAATTTCTTCGTCGTTTGTCCAATCTTTTACATTCTCTTTGATAGAATCAAACATATTCTGTACTTTCAGGTTCGCACCACCATGACGAGGTCCTTTCAAAGAACCAATGGAAGCTGCCATAGAAGAATATGTGTCAGTTCCAGAAGAAGTAACAACGTGTGTTGTAAAAGTAGAGTTGTTACCACCACCATGCTCAGCATGTAAAATAAGTGCAATATCCAAAACTTTTGCTTCTAATTCTGTATATTTTCCATCTGGACGCAGCATCAACAGAACGTTTTCAGCAAAAGACAAACCTTCCTGTGGCTGTCTGATAAACAACATCTCACCTTTTCTAAAATGACGGTATGCATGATAAGAATAAATCGTAATCATTGGCAATTTTGCAGTTAATTCCAGACACTGACGCAATACATTATAAGAAGAAATATCTTCTGGATTTTCATCGTAAGTATACAATGTCAGAATACATCTTTGCATTGCATTCATAATATTTGCATTGGAAGCTTTCATAACAACGTCACGAACAAAACGTCCACCCAAATCCTGTAAATCAAACAATACGCTAGAAAACTTAGCTAACTGAGATTTTGTAGGCAATGTTCCAAAAATCAATAAGTACATGGTTTCTTCAAAACCAAATCTTCTTCCTTCCAGTCCCTGAATCAAGTCATATACGTTAATTCCCTGATAATATAAAGCTCCTTCTGCTGGAATCTTACGACCATTAACCAATACATGAGAAACTACGTCAGAAACCTCTGTTAATCCAGTTAATACACCTTTACCAGAAGAATCTCTCAGACCACGCTTTACATCGTATTCAATATATAAATTTGGGTCAATATGATGACTCTGAATCAATACCCTTTCAAGTTCCTTTAAATCAGACTCCATCTCGTCTAATGTCTGTACTTCATTTTCATTGACTTCTTCTAAAATTAATTTTTCACTCATAATTTTATTCCTCCTCAATAGATATACTAGATATCTATATTTTTCATAACAAAAACTTTGTTTTTTCCGTTCAAATGTTCGTAAAAAATAATATGGTTATTCTACATGATATTTGCAAAAAAAACAATATAAATATTTCATCTCTTTACAAAATTAAACCAAAAAATTTCCTATCGGTGAAAACAAAAAAAGCAGAAAACCTATCAAAAGTTTTCTGCTTTCCTAGATGAGACATCGGGGATTCGAACCCCGGACAACTTGATTAAAAGTCAAGTGCTCTACCGACTGAGCTAATATCCCATGTGGTATGCCCAGAGCCGGAATCGAACCAGCGACACAAGGATTTTCAGTCCTTTGCTCTACCAACTGAGCTATCTGGGCATGAGTTGCGGGAGTAGGATTTGAACCTACGACCTTCGGGTTATGAGCCCGACGAGCTTCCAGACTGCTCCATCCCGCGATATTAAATTTAAAGATTCTCTTTCGAGAAGTGGATGGAGGTGGATTCGAACCACCGAAGCAATTTGCAGCAGATTTACAGTCTGTCCCCTTTGGCCACTCGGGAATCCATCCAAAATCATATATTCAATTATATGATAC
>JAEIGA010002446.1_pt1 | contig 29650 bp, 41 predicted proteins | sample 9270691 | NCBI WGS metagenome assembly JAEIGA01 (sample SAMN17057246, study PRJNA624740) | gut metagenome | biome: biome; isolation source: fecal sample | host: Bos grunniens | place: China: Xizang | collected 2019
AATACAAAATTTAATATAACATATTTTCCTGTAATATCTATTCCTGAATCTAAAAAGCTCATCCAACCATCATCATACTTATTTTTAAAATATACCATTACATCTTTAATTGTTTTTCCAAAAGGTATTTTAATATATAATTTTAATAAATTATTTTCCTTTTCAAAATATCTAATATATTTTTCCACTATTTATCATCTCCTTTAATATCATTTAAAATTTTTATAACTTCATTATTCCAATATTGCTTTGTTTCATCTAATTCTTCTATTTTTAAATTTATTTTGTCTATCCATTCTTTATTTATTTCAGCCCTAATTACATCTACAAGTCTTCTATATTGCTCATCTGTTAATTGAACTATATACTTTCTATTATTTTCTTTCAATTCTTTTATTTGTTTTGATTGTTTTTCAATTAGATTTAATATATCTTTAAGTAATTTATATGTTTTTTTAAGACTTTTATATTCTTCAATATTACCTTCGTATTCACTTTCTTTAAAACAAATTTCATAGTCTTCAATTAATGATTTTAATTCTGCTTTTTTTTCTTCATCTAACATTATTAATCCTCCTTTAAAAGTGGTTTTAAAACTTCATCTATTATGATTCTGTATAAATGATAATTTATAGTTTTTTTACCGTTTTCAGCTTTAAATTTTTCTTCATATCTTTCTATTGCAACTTTTATTTGGTCTACTAATTCTTTATATGAATTATAATATCTCATAGAAGATTGTTCTTTGCTCGCATCTGATTTATTTAATTTATTTCTCTCTTTTCTAACAGTTTTTAATGTTCTTCTTAATTTTTTGTTTGTATAACTTTGCTTTTTTATTATTATTTGTAAATTCTTTACTGCTTCTCTTAATAAATATCTTTCTTTCTCTTTTTCAGCTTTTTCTAAATCATCTAAATCTTTATAGGTATAAATTGTTCCTAAGTTATCATTCATTTCACAAAATTTATCGTTAAATTCATCATAAAGCTGCATATCTATATCAAATAATATGTCTTTTGGATATTCATTCATCATCTTCTTCATCCTCCATTTTAAGTTCATCCATATAATCTTCAAAAGCATCTACTATGCTTGCATATAAGTCATTTAAATCCATAATGTCTTTAACTAATTCATTTGTTGTATAATATGAATTTGTTATAACTTTATTTATTGTAAATCCAGTATTATCAGCTCTTTCTATAACATGAATTTCTACAAAACTTTTTTTATTTTCTAGCCAATATCTTATAACTTCACTTTTACAAAATGGATTATTTCCTAGCCATTCTCTTTCATCATAATCATAAAACCTAAAATCTCTTGCAAATTCATCAAAAGTTATATGTTTATATATTGTTGTTTCAATCTCATCTAAATACATATAACTTTCTTCTATCCAATAACCACCATAACTCTCTTTTATATTCATTTTTATTCCCTCCATTTATATTTCAAAACTCATAATATAATCTGTATTTAACCAAATTGACTTGCCATCTTCATAAATGTTTATTAATTTTTCATTAGACACATTATTGATAAAATCTTGCATTGTTCCTGCGTATTCTACATCCTCATAAACGCCTTCCATTAAAGATATACTTTTTATTTTTAATGGTTTTAACATTACTTTTTCTTCTTGATTATTTTTTATTATTGTTCCTCTCATTTTTAAATTTCCCTCCTATACTTAAATTCTAACATCTCTTGTGAAAAGTTGGTTCTTATCCATCTTTTAAGTCTTTTCTTGTTTTCTGGAATATTGTTTAACTTTTTTGCTGCATTTTGTGCCTCTTTGAAAGTTTTATATTGAGTTAATTCTGATAAATAAAATTTTCTATATTCGCCTGGACAGTATGGTTCTGGAATATTAGATATATATTCAATTTCCTCATTATATCCACAACTTCCAAATCCTAATATTCTTACTTTTCTTGCAAAATATACAAATTCTTCACAATCTACTATATAAAATGTTGAATTTAAAATGTCATTAATATTGTCAAAGTAATGTTTTTCCTTCTCTTTTTTCTTTCTGGCTCTTGATTCTCTATTTTTTATTTTATAATATTCATTTCTTTCTTCTTTTGTCATATCTTTTAAATTAATTTTATTATAACTATTTAAAGGACTTCCTTTTTTCATTTCTCTTCTTTTTCGACGTTGTTCCATTATTTTTTCTTTATTTTTTTTATAATATTCCATTCCATGTTCTTTTCTGTAGTTTCTTAAATATTCAAGTCTTTTTTCTCTTGATTTTATTCTTTCTTCTTCACTTAATTTTTTTCTTCCCATTCTTTACCACCTCTAAATTTTTATTTTCCTGTTGATCCAAATCCGCCGTTTCTCTGCCCATTAGCATTATCATCATCTATTATTCCATATTGAACAAATACTCCTTGCATCATTTTCTCTCCAGCTTTTAAAACAACATCTTCATCTAGCATATTATAAAATAGCCCTGCAATTTCTCCCTCATTATCAGCATTATCCGCATAATCGCTATCAACTACTCCTACACCATTTAATATAATTAATCCTTTTTTCTTAGGATTGCTGCTTCTATTAAATAATAACAATGTTTCATTATCTGGGAAATAAGCTTTTACTCCGCTTTTTACCATTGTTATTTGATGACTTTTACAAACTGTATCTTCTGGCACTATAAAATCATATCCTGCCGACTTTGCAGTACTTCTCTTTGGTAATTCAAATTTTCTTCCTTTAATTCTATTTACATATTCAAATTTCCTTAACATTTTAAAATTCCTCCTTATTAATTATTATTCATATTCCAAAAAACATCTTGTACTCCATATCTTTGTGGTTGATATGAATTAATATAAGTTACTGTTTTTTGTTTATCATTTTGATTTTTTTCTGTTTGTTCTTTTTGTTTTTGCCTATTTATTTTTCTTATTTTTATAAAATTTCCACTTATTCCTGACACACTAGTTTGATGTGCATATCTACCCTGACTATTTCTAATTAAGTAACCTTTATCTGCCCATTCTTTCATTGTCTTTGTAGGATTAAATGAGGCATTATTTAACATTTTTTCCAATTGACTTTTAAGAATCATAATTTCATATCCATCAATATTTCCCCAAAATTCTCTTTTACCTTCTACACTTTCGTTTGACAAATCATTTTCATCTTTCTTAACAAAATAAGATAAGTTTTTAAGAACTTCATCAACAAAATAATCATAAGCTCTTTCAGAAATATCAATTTCTTCTTTAGACAATAAGAAATCTTTTATTTCTTCCACAGTTAAAGGTGCTTCATTAAACATAAACAAAGATAATAAGTGATCTGCAGTCAATATGTTTGCCATACTTGCTGCTTGTTTATCTGCCGTTTTTCCAAGTTTTAAAATTTCATTATATTTTTCTTTATATAGCGACTTTACGAAGTCTTTTCCTTTTTCTAGCATAAAATTAATAAATTCTCTTCCTGCGAATCCATAATTTTCTTTAACGAAGTCGACAACATCCATACAATTATCAACAACTGGAGAATTGATATAAATTTCTATAAGTCTATTTAAAGTTCCTCCTCCAGAGTTAGATGAGCTTAAACTATCCTCTCCAGTAAAGATTGCACAATTCTTCCAAGTTTCTTTTCTTTCGTTGCCTTTAACTTTATTTGCTTTCCCTCTATCAATACCTTGTGTAATAGTCATAATTAATTTATTTTTATTTCCAGCAAAGACTTGAAGTTCGTCGAAGAAGCAAGGCAAATTATGATAAAAAGCCATAGTTCTGTAGATAAAATTTGTAGTACTATCTAAATTATTAATTAAAGCACTACCATCAGGATTTCCCCAAATAGATGCAGCGACTTTGAGTGCTACTGTTTTACCAAGTCCAGTTCCGCCCCAAACAAGGACAACAAAAGGAAGAGAGCTTGTATATTCAAGCAATGGACTAGTAAAGCTTGCATCAATTATAAGTCTTGCGACTTTATTCTTTCTAACCTGTTCAATTTTCTTTTTCCATTCTTCAAAGCTGCCTTTAGGTTCTGCAATTGCCGTATAAGAATCCTTAAAAGACAATTCTCCATCAAAGACAATATTTTTTGAATACGGAATAAATTCATTTTTCACGAATCCCAAATGAGATACTGATTTTTCTCGCTCTAGCGGATTAGCTACAATAATATTATTTAAATAATTTATCAAGGAATTAGCATTTGAAGAATTAACCCAAACGCCGAAGTTTGCCAAAGATATAATTTTATTTTTGCTTGAGATAGTTTCCATATCAACTATCAAAGTATTTTCTTTTTTATTTTCAACAAATTTCAATTCAACTTTATAAGTACCTTCTTCAATATTTTGAATTATTTTAGATGGATATATTAATTGTCTTGATATTATCTTTTCTCCATTTTTTATCATTCCATTTTCGTAGGAGTAGCCTGCTAGATTCAACTTATTAAAATCCATCTTATTATTCCTCCTTAGTTTTAAAGTAATATTTTAAATATTTTTCCATTTCTGGACTAGTTACAAGTATTTCATGTCTAACTGCAATTAAAATCAAAGCTGTAATTTTTCTACAAATAGCTCCTGCAAAGACAGCCTTAATATATCTGTCTGTCAAACCTGTTTTTTCAGCCAAATAAGTAAAAGTTCTTCCAGACTTCAATTCATCTTTTTTATCCAGTCTTAATTTATACATCACATTTCCTCCTTTTTTTATCGAATGTAAGTGAATAATAACATATCTTAAATGAAAAGTCAACACCTTTTTATAAAAAGATTTCATTATTTCTCTCAAACTTCCACCACTCTAAGTAAAAAAATTTTTTATTCACATAAAATATTTTTATAAAATTATTTTACTTTTTTACCTCTTATTTTTACCTAAAATATTATGTTAACAAAGGTATATTATGTTAATCAAAAAATGCCGTTTTTTTACCCTTTAAAATACGATGTAAGAATGTAAGGAGACACGCAAACTAGCTATTTCAATATATTTACAGCTCGAAAAAAAAAACTTACATTGGGCTTTAGATATATGCTCACTATAGGAATGGGTAGTAAGGAATATTATGTTAAGTTAAAAATTGATAGTTTTTATATATTTTATATATATTATATATATTTATGTAAGTTATGTAAGTATTGTAAGTATATATATATATATTCCCTATAAATCAATATTTTTCATACCTTACATTTTTTGGTTTTTTCCTTACATTCCTTACATTTTGTTTTCTTTGACTTTTTTCCAGTTAAATGTTATAATTTTCTTAATTGGAATTTTAGAATTATTAGTGAGGTGTACTTATGAGTAAAGAGAAATCTGTCGTTACTAGACGTGGCATTGGTGCTATTCAAGATAATACCGTTACTGATACCGCTTTCGTTCAAAAAGTTTTGGCTCTTAATATAGATATTCGTAAAATGGGGCAACAAGGTAAACCTAAAACTCAATTGGCTATGCAAGATAGAATTGATGACTACTTCCAACTTTGCCAGTCATACGGTCTTAACCCTACTGTCGAAGGTTTAGCTCTTGCTGTCGATTATGATAGAAGAACTTTATTCGAAATCCAGAAAGGTAACCAAAATCAGCCTTTTATGGACATCGTTAAAAAAGCTAAGGACTTTATAGCCAATTATGATGCTATTTTGGCGAGTGCGAATAAAATAAATTCTGCGGTATATTGTTTTAGATCTAAAAACTTTTATGGAATGAAAGATGTGCAGCAAGTAGAGGTAGCTCCAACCGCTTCTGGAGATGTTCCAAATAATGGTGGAGATATTATAGCGACTTTACCAGAAGCTCCAGAAAATTCAATTGTAGAAATTGAAAATGAGAAAAAATCGTAACGACTTTGCGACTTTGAGCGACTTTTTGAAAAAAATAAAAAAATTTTTTGAAAATTTTCCAGCGACTTTGCGACTTTGTGAGGTTGCTGGATTTTTTTCAAAAGTCCGTCAGCTCCATCCGCCAAAAAAAATAATAAAAAATAGAACATATAAAATATATTAGTAAAGAATAGATAAAAACACGCCGTAAAATTAGCCACGATTTAAAATTAGCTATTTTTATATAAAAACAATGTAATTATATACCTTAAAACATAAAAACGTTTAAAATTGATTCTAACGCGTTTTAAATTATTGCTTTTTACTATATTATGTAAATAGCGTATAACACATATTTTGTGCAATGTTTAGAGGCTGTAAGGTTTCCGAAAATAAAAAAGCACCCTTTGAAGCGTGCGAAAATCAAAAATAAAAAGGTTATATATTAAAATAATATAAGTATATAGCTAAATAATAAAGGCGTTTTATTTTGATTTTAAGAGCTTATAAAAAGGCATAAAAAAAGAAGCGCCCCCGTTGTTTTTATCTTCTACGGTGTCCGCTTCTGGCTGATTGTTTCGCACATTCTATAAAAAAGAATCCTATAATTAAGATTGGCGCTAATAATACATATATTAAGCCATTTATTGATTTTGAAATATCTTTATAATTGATTTGTTGTTTTTGTTGCTGTTTTTGTTGCTGTGCTTTTTTCTTCTCTTCTAATGCTTCAATTTGTAATTGTAATTTTCTTTTTTGTAGATCTTCTTTGGTTGGTTCGTTGTTTTTTACTGTTTCCATATTTAAAAATTCTAATTCCTTATTATTAATCATTTTTCAACACCTCCATAATATTTTTAATATAAGCGCCTTGCCCTCTTTTTGTTGTTCCATCTGGTAATTTTAGTAAAAAGTCGCCTTTTCCTGTCAATTTTTCTGCTCCTGTTTCATTTAAAATTGTTTTGCTATCGTGCGTGTTTGTTACTGATAAAGCCAAACGCGTTGGAATATTTATTTTAAGTTTTCCGCTGATTGTTTCGCTATCTGGTCTTTGTGTTGCTAATATTAAGTGAATGCCCGCAGCCCTTCCAAGTTGCAAAAGTCTGCATAAAATTCCTTGAATGTCTTCAGATTGTGCGAATAAGTCGGCTAGTTCGTCGATAACTATTACATAATAACAAAATTTGTCGTTTTCTTTTTCGTTGTATTCTTCTATATTTCTATAATTATTTTGTGACAATATATTATAACGATTATTCATTATTACGATTATTTTATTTAATATATCGATTGTTTTTTCTACGGTTGTAATTGTAGGCGTTGCAAGTTGTTTTTGGTTTTTATATGGTGTGAATTCTACTTGTTTAATATCAACTAAAATCATTTTTAAATAGTTTTCGTCGTATTTGTTTAATAATGATACAATGATATTGTTTAATAAACATGATTTACCGCTGCCCGTGCTTCCTGCGATTAATAAGTGCGGTGTTTTTGTTATATCTATTGATATTTCATTGTTGTTTATATCTTTACCAATTGAAGCGGTCAAGCCTTCTTTTTTGTCGTTTTTTAGCTCTTCAAAGTATAATATTTTTCTATCTGTTCGGCTGATTTCAAAAACAATTGCACCCTGTAATTTGTCAAAGTCAAGTTTAATTTTTTCCGCTTCTACGTAAAGCTCAAGCTCTGCAATTAAGTTTTTAATTTTATTTATTTTTGCATTGTTTAATATTTTATAATAAATTCTATTTACTGCGAACGATTCAATCGTTTTTATATAGTCAAGATTGATTTTATATAAGCTATAAAAATTTATTATTTTATTTTCGATTGTGTTATTGTTTAAAAAATCAAGTTCTTTCATTTTTTTATCCTCCTATTTTAAAATTTTGGTGTTTCTTCTTTTTCTCTCCAATTAAACCCATTGTAACCTAAGCCCGCTAAAAATGCAGAATATACAAAATTTAAAGCCTCCATGCGCTGTTGATAGTTTCCTTTTATGCTGTTTTTTGCTTGTTCGCTTCTGATTATATGATCCCATGTTTCTTTTTCTTCTTTTGTCATTTTGTTAAAAGTCCATGATTTTTCAATCATTTTCGAAAAATCAAGCCATGCATTTTCTTTTATTTTTTTATTTTCCATTTTCTTATACCTCCATTTTTTAATATCTTCGCACCTGCGCCCATTCAAAACGATTGCAAGTGATTTTTCATTAGATTTCATTTTGTTCGATTGATTCTTTTACGAATTTTTCAATTAATTTATCAAGTTTTTTTGCTCGTTTTTCCCATGGTGTGTTATAATCTGAAACAATTTTCCTTGCTTTTTCGTCGTATTTTTCAGCTAACCCGTATTTTCTAATATTTCCGAAAGGTCTGTAACCTGTTACTATTACAGTATTGTAATTAATTTTATATATGTCGGCGTTCCATCCATATACACCGCTCGTGTAGTAGTCTGCATCTTTATATTTTAATAAATATTGTAAATCACAGTAGCCTGCTTCAATTATATTTTTGTACCCTTCTACGATTTGCTTTTTTGTAACTCTTATTTTCATTTTTACCACCTTTTAATCCTTTCTTTGGATCCTTTCTTTTTTTATTTTTTATAAGTTTTGGAATTTTTGAAGCGGTTGTGGGTGGGCTTTTTCTACTTTTCCAATAACACCATTCGCACCCCGCTGTTGCTTCTTTTATTCCTTACCCTTAACTTAATTATATTATAGCATATATATTTTAGTATGTCAATACTTTTTTAAAAGTTTTTTTATTTTTTTTATTTTTTTTATTTTATTTAAAATGTTGTTGCGTGATCTATCATATAAATAATATAGAATATAAAAGCGCCCTGCATTAATAATATACCGAATAAATTAATTATAATTTTTTTAATAAGTTTTTTTATTCTTTTCTTTTTCATTGTTTCTCCTCCTTCTCTTTAGTATGTCTTTATTATAGCATTATTTTTTTAGTATGTCAATATATTTTTAAAAAGTTTTTTATTTTTTTTAGTCTGATCCGTTCCGCTTCTTTTTGTTTTGGTATAATATTTTTTGTTTTATTTTTTACAATATCATTTTATTTTTTTTTATCTTGTCACATACACCGAAAAAAAACAGAAAATAAAACGCCACCCACCCCCTATGTATAAAAATGTGTACAAACGCGATATCATCCTCCCACTTACCTAACAAATCTCGCGAATGCCACCACTTTTTTAAAAAAAAATGTGCTTGACAATGCCACCACAAAATGATAAAGTGTAAGCAAGGAGGGAAGAGAGATGGTTTATTGTTATGATATGAGATGTAAATACTGTAATGATAAGTATAAATGTACGAACAAGAAGGTAGAATTAAACTACATAGGGATAAATACAAAATTTCAAGGATATAAACATTTACTCGAATGTAAAAGTTTTGAATATAGTGAGTTATATTATAACACAATAGATTTATTAAATAAAATAAAAAAAGTAAAGGAGGAAGAGGATGGATATAAGGATAATAAATAAGGAAGGCGAGTTAATAAATGTAAGTAGGTTAAGTTTAAAGGTAATAGGGCGTAGTTTAATTGGAATAAATGAGAGACAAGAGGTAGTAAATGTAGAGACTTATGAGAGTGAAGAGATGGCGAGAAAAGTGTTAAAGAAAGTGATATACATTATATGGGCGAAGCATAGTGAGTGTGATAATAGTGCGGTAATAATAGACCTAAATGGAAGAAGAATAAAAGGAGAGGAAGAAGGGAATGGAGAATCCAAATAACATAAAGAGGAGTATAAGGATACCGAAGGAAATGAATCGAGAGTTAGAGGAGATAGCGAGAGTAAAGGGAATAAGTGTAAACAAATTAATATTAGAGATAATAAGGAGTGTAGTAAGATGATAGTATTAAAGTGGATATTAGGGATACTAATAGGGTTAGCGATAATAGTACTTTTAAGTGGCTGGAAGAAAGGGGAAGATGATTACACAAATTTAGTTGTAACGATAATATTTGTATTAATAGAGATAGTGATAATAAAGGGGTGAGAAGATGAATACAGAAGAAAGTGAGAGAATAGAAGGGGAGATAAAGAAGATAAGGTACAATTTAAAAGAGACGGAGATGGAGATATGGCAGAGGTTATTGGTATTAAATGTATTAAGGTATGATATATCTTTAATTGAAGATAGAGATAAGGTTGAGAAAGTGAGATACAATTATAGTACGAAGAGGCTTGACTTTAGTGAAAGCATAGAGATAGGGATAGCGATAAGTTTAAAGATAAATGAAGTAATAAGGCAAGAGAGTGAGTTAAGTAGGCAGCAAGAATTGTATAAGTGTATGCAAGAGGTATATTATTATTTAGCGAGGTATTTATTTGAATATTTCTTACCAGCGATGGAATTTGGGATACCGCCAGAGAAGCAATTTATAGCGCCGAGGACAAGTGTATTAAATAGGATAGCGAAAGAGATGAGCAAATTTTATTACAGGACAGACAGACCGATAATGACGTTATCAATGCCACAAGGAACAGGAAAGACAGAAATATCGAAGAGGTTTATGAGTTGGGCGATAGGGAAGAATCCAGAGTTGCCTAATATGATGATTTCGTATTCAGCGAACATAGCGAAGGACAAATTTTTCAATGGAATAGATGCGTTAATAAAAGATGATATGGGGAATTATGGAAAGATATTTCCGAAGTTAAGAGAGATATACCGAAGTGCGGAGACGATGAGTTTAGATTACACGAATGAAGAGAATAGGAAAAGAGCACATTCAGAATACACATTATATTGTGTAGGGTTTGATGGAAGTATAACAGGTAGAACGAGAGCGCACAACATATTATATGCAGATGATTTAATAAAAGACATAGAAGAGGCATCAAATAAAGACATAATGGACAAGAAATGGGTAGAATTTACAGGAACTATAAAGAAGCGTATGCAAGGAAGATGTAAGATGTTGGTGGTAGGAACGATATTTAGTATAAACGACCCATTATCAAGACTAATACAATATTATGAAGAAAAAGAGCCTGGAAGGTTAATAGTAATAAGGATACCTGGTTTAAATGAGAATGACGAAAGTAATTTTAATTATAAATATGGATTTGCGATAACGACGAAGATGTTTCATGAAGATAGAGATTTAATGGATCCAGTATCATTTAGTTGTTTAATACAACAAGAACCGATAGAACGTGAAGGAATATTATTCTTTGAAAACGAATTTAAGAAGTTTAATTTAAGTAAATACAAGCAAAAAGAAGGCTATGTAAGGACCGTAGCGTTTTGTGATGTTGCATGGGGTGGAGAAGACTGGTTATCAATGCCAATTGTAGATGAATATGAAGATGGAGATTGCAAGTTAGTTGATTGGTATTTTATAAACAAAGCGGACAAGACAGTAACGAAACCCGCAGTAATACAGAAAATAAAGCAGCATAAGATAAGTAGGATGTGTTTTGAAGCTAACAATGGTGGAGATGAGTATGCTGATGATATAAAAAGGCAATTAAAGGAAGATAGGGCTGAATGTTATGTAGAAAGCAAGAAAGCGCCGACAACGATGTCAAAGACAGATAGAATATTAAATCATCAAGCAGAGATACGAGGAAGTGAAGCATCAAAATACAGATTAGTAATACCAGAAAGAGAAAGCATAAAAGGGAATAAAATGTTTAATGAAGCATTAAATCAAGTGTTTAAATTCAATCAAAGCACGTCAAAAAATGTAAGGAAGAGACAACATGATGATGCTCCAGATAGTCTAGCTGGATTATTTGCAAATGTATTAGGAGTAGGCGGAAATTATGGAAAAGCAGTAAGTAATATTAGTAGAGAATCTTTAGGAATTTAATGTCATTTGACTTTTTAAAAAAGTTATGCTAAAATCAAAAATAGGAGAAAATAATGATTGATTTAAGAAGAACAAAAGTTGTTTGTCCTAAGTGCAAAAAGCTTATTTGCACAATGGAAAAAGATGCACAGCCAAAAGGGATTCACTTTTGGTGTACAAGATGTAAAGAAGAATTTGAAATAAAAGAAAAAAGAAAGATAAGAGCTCATGAAGCCAATGATATTTAAATCATTGGTTTTTATTTTTAGAAAAATGAGGTGAAAAAAGTTGTTAGGCAAGGGAAGAAGATTAATAATAGTTGATGAAGAGATAAATAGCAATACGATTATTGATGTAATGAAAATAGCTTGGACTAAGCATACAAATAATGTAGTTGATATTAATAAACTTATGGATTACTATTTTGGAAAACAAAATCAAAATAAAAATCAAAGTACAAGTAACTTTTATGAAGACAACATAGAAAACGAAACAACAATTAATTATGCAAATTCTACTGTAAGAACTATAGTAGGATATACTTATTCACAAGGGGCTCAAATAACACAAAGAAAAGGAAAACATCAAAAAGATATAGAAAAATTAATAGATATAATGAATTATGAAAATTCAGATACAATAGATAATGAAGTTGGAACAATGGCAAGTATAACTGGAATGGGATATTTTGGAACATTTCCAACAAAAGAACTATATAGTGATTATATGCCAGATTATCCAATAGTTCCAATTGCTTTAGACCCTAGAACAACGTTTGTTGTATGTTCTCCTGAATTAGGGAATCCTGTAAAATTGTCTGTAACTTATTATAGTTCAAAAGAAAAAAGAAAAACAGTATTTTATTGTTATACAGATAATGAAACATATTTAATTGAATGTGATGGAGAAAATACCTTTAATAATAGTGCGAAAATTAAAGATATAGATATTAACCCAATTGGATTAAATCCAATATCACTTGTAAAAAATAATCAATTTATGCAAGGAGATTTTGAAACAGCAATACAAATAAGTGATGCTTTAAATCAATTAGCTAGTGATAGTTTAAGTGATGTTGAAAATGTAATAAAGAGTTTATTAATAATAATGAACGCTGAGCTAACCGATGATGAGGCAGCAAAAGCAAGAAAGAATAGAATATTACAACTAATTGGACAGCCTGGAATGAATGTTGATGCAAAATTCATATATCAACAATTAGATAGTTTAGGAATACAAAATCTAAGAGAATACTTTGAAGAAGCTTATAAAACAGTAGTTGGTATTCCAGACAGAAAAACTCGTTCGGGTGGCGGAGGAGATACAGGAGATGCTGTAAAACTTCGTGATGGATGGGCTGATATAGAAATAGTAGCAAGAATTAAAGAAGCGTATTTCAAAATAGCAAAGAAAAAACAATTAGCAGTAGCTATTGAAATATTACATTTATTGAATATGGTATCTAAGAATTTCAAACTTGAAGATATAGACATTAAGTTACCTAGAAATAAAAATGATAATATACAAACAAAATCTCAAAGCTTTAGCACATTAATGGGAACAGAAGTATTAGCTCCAGAAGATGCTTTAGCAATGGCAGATATGACAACAGATATAACAGGAGTAGTTGAAAGAGGCAAAAAGTATAACGAAGCCAAAAAAAACAATGAATCTCAAAAAAGCAATATTACTTCTAATACAGATTCAAATCCATCTAACAAAGGACAACAGACAAATGCCCTTGAAGGTGGAGAAGAAAATGTAATAGAAGAATAATAAATTGCCAGTTCTACAATGGCTATATTTGTAGATAGGTAAAGCCCAGAGAAGGGCAATAAAACGCTACCGAAAGAAAGGAACAAAAATGGAATTTTTAAAAGAACTTATGGGAGATGCCTATAAAGAAGGTATGACAAAAGAAGATGTTCAAGCATTCTTCAAAAAACAAGTTTTATCTAGCGGAGAATATACAAACGCTGGAAAAGCTAAAGCTGAAAAAGATGATTTAACTAAGCAAATAGCTAGTTTACAAGCACAATTAGACGAAAAAATGACTGATGATGACAAAAAGAAAAAAGCTGATGAAGATACAAGAAAACTAATTGAAAAATTGCAAAAAGAATTAGCTGAAAGTAAATCATCACAAAGCAGAATGACAGCTAGTGCTGCTTTATCAGAAGCAAGAATAAAAGCGGGAATAAAAGATGGAGATTCAGAATATGATGAATTTATATCAAGTATCGCTTTTGAAGATAATGATAAAACAGGAAAAGTAAGCAAATACATATCAAAAATAATATCAAGTGCTTATGAAGCTGGAAAATCAGAAGCGGTAAAAAATAAACTTGGAAAAATGGGTTCTTTTAAAGAAGGACAAGATGGTGGAGACGGCGGAGATGAGAAAGGCTCTTATGGAAAACAATTGGCAGAGAGTACAAAAACTCAACAGTCACAAGTAAAAAATTTTTTTGAAAGGAAGTAAAATAATATGGCAAACAAAATAATTGAAGAAACTTATAATGCTCCAGAAAAACACATATTAATTGCTAATGATAGTTATATGGTAACTCTACCAGCAATAATCAAAGCAACAGGTGTAAGTGCTGGAACAGATGGAAGAAAAGTTGTAAAAGCAGGAACTCCACTTTATGGAGATATTGAAAAAAGAGATACAGGATTTACTGTTTCAGCAGAATCAGGAAACCCAACATGTATCTTATTACATGATGTTGATGTAACAGCAGGAGATGAAAACGGTACAATCGTTTTAGCTGGTTGCGTTGATTTGTTAAAATTGGATGCTAGTGTTAAAACAGCAGTTGCAAGTGCAAAAGCAAACTTACCTAGAATAATATTTGTAGAAGGGAGTGCTATATAATGAATTTTTTTGAATTAGTAACAAGCTCAAATTTAGTAGCTTATTGGTTAGAAAAAGATTTAAATGATGTAAGAGTTGGAGACCAACTATTCCCATTTAAAAAAGAAATTGGTGTAGAATTAGATTGGATTAAAGGTGCTAATAATCAAGTTGTTGGATTAAGATTAAGTGCTTACGATTCAAAAGCTATCAGAAGAGATAGACAAGGTATCGAAAAAGTAAAAACAGAAATGCCATTCTTTAAAGAATCAATGGTTGTTGATGAAAAAATGAGACAACAATTAAATACATTATTACAAACACAAAATGAAGCATTAATTAGAACAATAGTATCAAGAATATTTGATGATGAAGTTAAATTAATAAAAGCTGCTTATGAAACAGTTGAAAGAGTAAGAATGCAATTACTTACTACAGGAACTATCGTATTAGGAAGTAATGGACAATCATATACTTATGATTATGGTATGCCACAAGAGAACAAAAGAACTGTTACTACATCATGGACTGCTGCAAATGCAGACCCAGTAAAAGATATTACTGATGCACAAGCAGTAGCAAGAAGAAATGGATATAAATTAACAAGAGCTATGTGTAATTCTAACTGCTTAAATGCTCTATTAAATAATACAAACATTAAAAATACTTTATATGTACTTGCTAATGGAAATATATCACTTACAGTTGATGATGTAAGAAGATATATTGAAGAAAGAACAGGTATTGTTATATATGTAAATGATAACGGATATGTAAATGAAAATGGAGTATTTACTGGATATTTTGCAGATGATACATTTGTATTAATGCCAGACGGACCTTTAGGAGAAACACACTATGGTACAACTCCAGAAGAAAGTGATTTAATGTCAGGAGCAACATCAGCAGAAGTTTCTCTAGTAAACAATTCTGTAGCTGTAACAACATCTAAACAAATTGATCCTGTAAATGTTGAAACAAAAGTATCTATGGTAATGTTACCATCATTTGAACAAGCTGATGGAGTATTTATAATAGATACTGTAGCATAGGAAAAGGAGGAGCAAGTATGATAACAATAGTAAAAGGAACAGATAAGATTGTTTGTACAAAAGGAACTTTTGAAGAACAATATAAAATACTTGGTTATCAAATAGCTTCCGAAAAAAAGGAGGCTACTGAAAAAGTAGCCTCTTTTGAAAATAAGGAAGAAGATACAAAAAAAGCAGACGAAGCAGTTAATTTTGAAGAAGAACTAACTGAAAAATATCAAATTAATAAAACCTCAGGCAGAAAAAGAAAATAAGGAGTGAAATAAGATATGTTATATTTATATAATGGTAAGGTTTATGTAAGACCAGTTACGAATAAAATTGTTGAAGTGGAAATAAAAAAAGAATTGAATGGTAGTTATGATGTAAAACCAACCAAAAATATTATAGTAAAAGATAATTTTGATTCTGAATTAACTTCAATTGCTCTTGAAAAAGCCTATGAAGTTCTTCATAAAAATAGTAAAAGAGATTAATAAAAAAGGAGGATTAGGATGGAAGAAGATATAAAAGGAACTGTAAAATTCCAAGAATTAGTAAATAAAGTTACTAGGAAATTTGAAAAAGAAGAAATAACTTTAGATTCAGATGAAATAGAAGATGAAACTTTATTTGCATTATTAGAATATTATAATGATAGACATTTTAATCCTAAAGAAGATGAACTCTATGAACCTATATATGAAGGAATAATAGTTAAATTAGCAGTAAGTGCTTTAGCAAAAAAAGGAGCTGAGGGAGAAACATCTCATAGTGAAGGTGGAGTAGGAAGAGGATATGATAACGCATCAGATTATCCATTATCTCTTACAAGGAAAATAATTCCTCTTGCAAAGGGAGTTGGTAAATAGATGAGAAGGTTAAATAGAAATAAAAGGAAATTTTATTTATGTAATAAAAAAATAGATGAAAATAATCCAGATAGAATTATATTTTCAAAGCCTATTCCTTATGAAATGAATTATCAACCGCTATCAACAACAGGAGAGATTATTGCTTCTGGTAATGAATTTATTAATCGTTTAGTAATATATACAAGTCCAGAACTTGCAAAGAAAATACATAATTTCGATAGATGTTATGTTTTTATAAAACCACCTAAAGAATATGATAAATTTTGTGTTGATGCAGATTTTTATGTTGATGGAGAACCAATGACATTCTTAAATGAATCAAGATTTTATTTACAAAGAATGATAGGTGATGCAAATGAATAAGAGTATTATAACAGGGCTTAGTACTAAAGAATTAGAGAGTTTAGCAAGTCAAATGGATAATTGGGCTGAAATGATGAATAAAGCTTCAAAGGAAATCGTAGAGGACTTATCTAACTATGGATTAGAACAAATGCAACGAATATACTCGGAAGCGCAATCAAAATATGAAGATTCAACACCTATGGATTTTTCTATAACAGGAAATGAAAAGGAAAAAACTGTTTCAATGTCAGGACCACAGGCTTTATATGATGAGTTTGGAACTGGAACAATAGGAGAGCAGAACCCACACCCAATAAAAAATGAATTTGGATTAAATCCTTACAATAGTGGACCAACAATAAGAAAAGCGGGGAAAAATGTGCCAGGAATAAAAGAAGGCGATTTATATTGGACTTATAGAGATGAAGGTGGAACTGTTCATTATACGCAAGGTATTCCAGCTCAAAAAGAGGGTTACGATTCATTAAAAGCTACTATTAAAAAAGCTCCAGAAATCGTCAAAAAGAGAATGGAGGAAACTTTAAAGTGATTAGTTTAACAGACCAATTAGTAAATCAGTTACAAGAAGAATTTAGCAATAGACAAGATTCTTATAATAAAAATACAGTTAAAGAAATATATAAGCCATTGCCTAAAGGAACATATCCTAAAACTACAATTCAAGAAATAGACAATAGTGAGGAAATAAATAGAAGTACAGCTAAAGGAGAAAGGACTACAGCACTAACATATCAAATTGTTCATTACAGTAGGGATACAGAAGAGTTTGACTATGTCGATAGTGTAAAACAAATGGCAAGTATAACAGATGATTTTCTTTCTAAAAATTATAAAATGCAAAGATTAGGAAGTCCTGTTATTCAACCTTATATACTAGACAAAACAGTAATGACTTATACACAAAGATATTCATGTGTTTATGATAAAGAAACAAATTTAATATATGTAAATTAAAAAAAAGGAGGAAATATAAATGGCAATTTATTTAAGTACAATAGGAGTACATCTTAAATATGCTGTAGAAGCAACAGCAGGAACAAGACCTACAAGTGGATATACAGATTTGGTAGGGGTTAAATCAATACCAGCTTTAACATCTGCACCAGATAATCTTGAAACAACTACATTAAACGAAACAGAATATAAAACTTATATTCCAGGTTTGAAAGATTTAGGTGGAGCTTTAAGTTTTACTTTCAATTTATCACAAGAATTAAAAGATATTTGGGATGATTTAATGACAGCATATCAAACTGGAGCAGCTGCAGGAAAAGAGACTTGGTTCGAAGTTGTAGTTCCAGGATTAACAGAAAGCTTATTCTTTAAAGGTGAGCCATCAGCAATGGGATTACCTGAAATGGGAGTAAACTCTGTTGCAGAAGTTGAGAACTCAATAACACCAACAGCAGCACCAATTTGGGCAGCAAAATCTGGGTCATAAAAGTATAAGGAAGGAGAATTATGATGAGTAAAAAAATAGAATTTGAATATGAAGGAACTAATTATTGCCTTGAATATAGTAGAGATGCAATTAAATTAATGGAAAAGCAAGGATTTGATATAAATAAATTTATATCACAACCAATGCTTTCACTTGATTTAGCATTTGAAGGAGCTTTCATTAAAAATCATAGAAGTATAAGAGCTGGAAAAATAAAAGAAATTTATGATGCTTTAGAAGGAAAAAGAGAATTGGCAAATGAATTATTAGATATGATAAGTGAAACTTATAATACTTTATTTGATAGCGATGAAAAAGATTCTGGAAAAAAAATTCAATGGAAGACAGTTTAGTCTTAAAAAAAGATAAACAAGTAGAGCGTGTCTTCCTTTACAAGCAATTTGAAAAAATGTGTCCATATTATATTTCAATAGGAATGACTTACGAACAATTTTGGCTTGGAGATGTTTCAATGACAAAATATTATCAAAAAGCTTTTGAAATAGCACAAAAAAGAAAAGCTATAGAAACAAAATGGACAATATGGGAACAAGGGCTGTATATATATGAGGCATTTTGCGATGTATCTCCTATATTACGCCCTTTTTCTAAAGCTACAAAGCCTCTACAATATACGAAAGAACCTTATGAAATTAATAAATATTATGATGAATATTATAAAGAAGAAAAAGATGAAGAAAAACAAGAAAAAGAAAAAGAAGTTGAAATAATGCGAGCACAAATTTATTTTAAAAATTGGGCTCGAGCAGCAGAAAAAAGATTTGAAGTAAAGGAGGGATAAAATGCCTAATAATGTAGATATGGGGAGCATCAATTGGACTGTAAAAGCCTCAGCAGAAGAAGCATCTAATCAAGTCAAACAATTATCTACTAATATTAGTGGATTAAGTAAAGTACTTAAATTAGTAAATTTTGCTGGATTTATTGCAGGATGTAAAAAAATAGGGCAAACAATTTATAATTTAGTACAACCTACTAGTGAATACATCCAAACTATGAATCGTTTCAAAGGGATTATGGGAGAGTCATCAAATGCTGCACAAGATTTTGTTAGTAAAGCAGAAAAAATACTAGGATTAGACCCTGAGCAAATGATGGGATCATTATCTTCATTTCAAACATTAGCAAAAGGATTTGGAATAGCCTCAGATGAAGCTTATAAAATGAGTAAAAATCTAACTCAATTAGCAGCGGATATGAGTTCTTTTACTGGGGAAAGTATGGATTTAGCGCTACAAAGAATTAAGTCTGGAATTTCTGGAGAAATAGAGCCTATGAGAAAATGGGGTATAGCGTTAGACCAAGCAACATTACAAGAAACAGCTTATGCTTTAGGTATAAATAAAAGAGTGGCAGAAATGACAAGAGCACAGAAAACCGAATTAGCTTATTATCAAATTATGCACGCTACACAATACGCACAAGGAAATATGGCAAGAACTTTACTAACTCCAGCAAATGCACTTAGAGTAGTGCAAACAGAATTTAAACAATTAGCTAGAGCTATGGGAAGTATTTTCATTCCTATAGTAATGAAGATAATTCCTTATGTTAGAGCACTAACACAAATATTTACAGAGTTAGCAAGAAAGATAGCAGCATTTTTTGGGTTTAAGATGTCTGATTATGAATTTAGCGCTAGTCCAGTTCAAGATATTGCATCAGCCTTTGGAGATGTAGAAGACAATGTTGGTAAAGCTACAAAAGCTTTAAAGAAGATGTTAATGCCTTTTGATGAATTAAATAATGTAAACTTTGATACAGGAAGTATTTCTAGTGGTGGAACAGGAGATGTTGGCGGAGGTAGTTTAGGATTAGATACTTATGATTATGATATGTTTGCGGGAGCAAGTGATGAAATAAATAAGAAAGTTGAACAAATAAAAGAAACTTTCGAAAGATTAAAGCCTGTTTTAATAGCGATTGGAGGAGTAATTGCAGGAATATGGGCTATAGATAAAATAGTTACTTTTATAGAATGGCTAAAAAGAGTAAAAAGTGTAGGCTCTGAGTTGCAGAGTGTCTTCGAACTAGCATTAGTAGTAGGTGGAGCTTTCTTAATATATAAAGGAATTAAAAGAGCAATTGAAACAGATTGGGATGCACAAAGCTTGTTAATGATGATAGGAGGAACTGGTTTAATTGCGGCAGCTGGAGCATTAAAATTTAAATCTATAGTTCCTTTACAATTAGGATTAGAAATATCTTTAATGATTGGTTCTGCTTGGTTGCTATATAAAGGTATAAAGAAAACTATGGAAGAAGGATTTACTCCAGAAGGATTATTAATGATATTAGGAGGAGCGGTAGGTATTATTTCTGGTGGATTTTTTGTATTTAAAACTTTAGCAAAAATAAAATTAGGAACATCTATTTCAACATCAGGATTAGATACAGCAAGTACATCAATATCCTCATTAGGAACTACAGCTGAACAAGCAGCTGCAGGAACTATTTCATTAAAAAGTGGTTTTAATAGTTTATTATCAGCTTTTGGAAAAGCTGCAGAAATAATAGCATTACTAGGAGGATTAGCATTAGTAATTAATTCAGTTACTAATTTAATAAATGTTTTTTCTCAGAGTGGATTAACATTAGGAGAAGTTGCAGGACTTTTAGGTATCACTTTAGGAGGAGTTACAGTAGCTTTTGTTGCTTTATTAGGAGCAATGACATTGTTAGAACCAAGTTGGCAAAGTATAGCTGGAGCAGCGGTAATATTTGCTGGATTTTCATTAGTAATACATGAAGTTTCTAAGCTATTAGAAGTATTTGCAAAAACTGGAATATCTGTTAATGATGTAATAAAACTAATGGCAGCTGTATTTGTTCCAGTAGTTGCATTAATGGCAGTAATAGCAGCATTAGGTCCAGCAATGACAGTAGGATTAATCCCATTTTTAGCAGTAGTAGTAGGAATAAGTGCAATTTTGATAGTTATGTCACAAACGATTCCAATTATTTTAGCAGCAGCAGGAAACTTCGTACAAAAAGTTGCACCATCAATAAGTAATATTTTAAATATAATATTTCAAGGAATAGAAAGAATAATTAACGCTTTAGGAAAATCATTACCACCAATTATTAATTCTATAGGAGGGTTATTCTTAACTATATTTAATGGAGTAGATAGAGTTATAAATTCTGTAGGAAATGTTATAATTAGAATATTAGAAACAACTAATAGCTTAGTAAACAATGTTTTTAATGGAATATTAAGTTTTATAAATAGATTAGGACCTGCAATAAATAATTTTGTATCTAATTTAATAAGTGCAGTAACTAGATTAATAAATTTCCTAATAAGTGGCTTAGAATTTTTAGTAAATACGCTTGTAGTTCCTACAATAAATGGGATAATAAGTGCTGTAAATGTAATACCAGGAGTTTCTCTTTCAAAAGCTTCAAGAGTATATATACCTAGATTTTATGGATATGAAGACGGAGGTTTCCCAGAAAAAGGACAATTCTTTTTTGCAAATGAATCTGGACCAGAGCTTATAGGAAATATAGGAAATAGAACAGCAGTAGCAAATCAACAACAAATTACGGATGGTATTGCAGAAGCTACTTATAATGCTTTTACAAGAGCATTGAATGAAAACCAAAGCAATAACGACGGATCTTATTTTATTATTAATCTTGAAGGGGACGCTCTTTATAAAGGATATGCAAAGAAAAAAAATCAATATTCTAATATGTATGGATTACAAATGTAGGAGGTAAAAATGAGTAATTTTAGAGGTTATTATGTAAAAATTGGCAATTGTACTTTTACAGATCCTCCAATAAAAAGAGAGGGGCTACTTATAATGCCCCATCTTGAACAAACAGCGGATAGTGGAGTTTTAGCAAGTGGTAGATTAAGTATTAAAGTATTACCTCATAAAAGGACTAAAATTCAAATGCTTTTTCCTGTAATGACAAAAGCACAATACGAAAGATATTATGCTGTAATTATGTCAAGTATGTATTTAAATGTAGAATATTATAATGAGGGAATAGATGCTTATGAAACAGGAATATTTTATCATAATGATATGCAATATAAACCTGTAATTTGGGGTGGAAAAAATATGATAGATATGCAAGAAATACATTTAATAGAACATTAAAAAGGAGGAAATATGTATAAATTAGAAAGTGGAAATAATTGGACACAAGAATTAAAAAATGCTTTTAAAACAGGAACTACTTATTCTTCTATCATATATAAAAATATAGATTATAATGAATCAAATTTTTTAAAAGAAGCAGAATTACAAGATATTAGATATGCACCTAATGTTGGGGTTTTCGGACAAGCAATATCAAGGATGTTAACAGTAAAAATGGTTAACAATGAAAATTCTAATCTAAATTTTGAAAATGGAGATATTCAATTTAAAATTGGAGCAAAATATAATGATATTATATATTATATAAATTATGGAAATTTTATAGTAAATGAGCCTCCAGAAAATGACGATACTAATGGAACAGTAAAATTTGTTGCATACGATTATATGATCAAATTTAATAAACCGTATGTTAATCAAGTTACTTATCCTTGTACTTTGAAAAATTTACTTTTAAATATTTGTCAACAAGCTGGTGTAACTCTTGGAACTACTTCTTTTGCAAATGAAAATTTTGAAGTAGAAGATAATCAATTTGAGGGAAAACAACTAAGAGATGTTTTACAGCATATTGCTAAATGTGCTTTTTCATGGGCAAGAATAGGACAAGATAATAAGTTATATTTAGATTTTACTGTAAAAAATACTATAGATGAAACAATAACTATAAACGATTATAAAATGGATGCTTTTAAAAAAGCAAACGAATATTATGGTCCAGTAAATAAAGTGACATTTGCAGACTCAGACATACAAGGGCAAGAAGAAAGTGTACAAGATGATAATTCTATCACAGAAAATGGATTAAAAGAAGTTATTATTTATAATAATTATTTTGCATATACCACAGAAAAAAGGCATACATTAATTCAAGAGGGAACAAGATTGTTTGGATTAAGATATATGCCTATTCAAAAGATAGAATTAAATGGATTAATTTATTTGGATTGTACAGATGTATTAGGAATAGAAGATGGGGAAAACAATACTTTCTTGACTAGAAATTTTTCACATATTATAAAATATAATGGAGTTACAAGTGATACAATTGAAACTGGAGGAGAAAGCGATAATGAACAAGAGTATGCTAATTCAAATAATCCTATAGCACAAAATTCAAGGACTGAAATCATCGTAGATAGAGCAAAAAAACAAATAGAAAGTGTAGTTGAAGAACAAACAGCTCAAAATCAAAAAATAGCAAGAGTAACACAAACAGTAGACGAATTAAATTCTAAAATAAGTGATATAGCAGATATAACGACATCTCTTGAAAGTAATAATGCAAAATTAGATTTCGAAAATATTAATCAGTCAGAACCAGTAAGAATTGTAATACATCCTATTGGAACTAATATAGCAAAGTTGCATCCTCATACTGGGCTAAAGCCTAAAGTTGGATTGAAATTAACAACAAGAATAATAAGATTTATAAATACTTCAACAAATGAAACATGGGATTATGATATTCCAGAAGACTTACTTTATTATGATAATGAAAATTATGATGAATTTATATTAGATTATGATTCTCAATCTTGCATTATAAATAAAAAATGTAAATGGAATAATGATGGAACAGTAGGTCTTCTTTCAAATCAAGTAACTCACGAATACACATACCCAAGAATAGAACTAACTGATGGAGATTACGAAATTAAATTGATTCAATATAATAGTGCTTATTTGTTTGCAAGATTGATGGTACAAAATATATATACAACACAATTTGCAACAAAAGCAGAAGTAAGTAGTGAAATCTCTCAAACAGTAGATGATATTAATTTAAGTGTAAACCAAAAATTTGCTAATTATTCAACAACAACAGAAGTAAATGCTGCAATAGATATAAAAGCAAATGAAATAACTAATACGGTAAGTGAAACTTATTCTACTAAAACAGAAACAGAAACAGCTAAAGATGAAGCTATAAGTAGCGCTAATACTTCGACAGATAATAAATTAAAGAGTTATTCAACAACAACGCAGATGAATAGTGCTATAGACCAAAAGGCGAACGAAATAACAAGTACAGTAAGTGAAACTTATTCTACAAAAGCTGAAATAACCGATGCAATTAATGACATTGATATTGGAGGAAGGAACTTCTTCATAGGAACTGAAACGCTAAAAAGTGTAGCAGTAAACAAACCATCTGGATATTCTACAATAGATCCTTATTCTACAGAAGGAAACAAAACTTTAGGAGAATTAGGATTTAGTGTTGGGGATAAAATAACAGTAAGTTTTAATTGGGAAATAGTTAAAAATGATTCATTAGATTTTGTATATGGGAATTGCAGATTAGAGTGGATAGGAGGTTCTTCTTATATTGCACAATTAAAAAATCCTGCAATAGTATTTAGTTCTAGTAATACTTCAGGAAAAGTAGTAGTAACTGTGAGTATAACTTCAACATCAATAAATGCAACAAAGATTAGATTTAGAATAGATAATTCAGTATTAACTTTAAAAATATCAAAAATGAAAGTAGAAAAAGGAACTAAAGCAACGAGCTGGACATTAGCACCAGAAGAATATTCAACAACAACACAAATGAATAGTGCTATTACACAAAAAGCAAATGAAATAACAAGTACAGTAAGTGAAACTTATTCTACTAAAAATGAGACAAATAAAGCGATTAGTGATATTAATATTGGAGGAAGCAATTTAATATCTAACAACTCAGATAATTGGCAGGCTGGTAATTGGAGTATTCCAAATGTAGGAGAAAAAACTAATATAGTAACTTATAACAACAGAATATCATTAAAAGAAAAAGTAGAAATAGAACCTAATACTGAATATTGGATAAAAATATATAGTTCAAAAACTATTAATACTCTATTTAGAGTGTGTGATTCTAATGATAATTTTTTAAGAACAGTATCTGGATTAACAGATCAAAAATGGACATCTGGAGCTAATGATAAATATATCCATATAACTATATATGACAATACTACAATTAGTGATATGACAGATGGAACAACAAAAATAAAACTAGAAAAAGGAAATAAACCAACAGCGTGGAGTCCATCTTTCAATGACTATTCAACAACAAAAGAAATGAATACTGCAATTACTCAAACAGCAAATGAAATAACTACTTCGGTTAATCAAAAAGTAGGGAAAACAGAATTTGGAACATATATAACGCAAAATACTGATTCGGTAAAATTAGCTTGGAATCAAATTAGTGAATATATACAAATGATGATAATAAACAATAATGCAAGTTTTGCAATATTAGATAGTACAAAAAAACCAATTGCATATTTTGATAAAACAGGAATACATTTTTCAAGTAATGATACAGCATTTGGAGAAATGGGAGTTCAGACAGTAGATAATAATAAATTTATTTCTTTTTCTGTAGATGGAAAATATGGACAAGAAATTTCAAATGGAATGGCATGGGGAATAAAAACAACTTCAGATAATAAATTTCATCCTATATTTTATATTAAAAACTTCAAAGTAGGAAATAAATCATCAGATGCTAGTTTTGGAGAGTTAGTATTAAGTGCAAGTAATTTAGTATTAGACGGAATAGGAACAGGACTTGTAACTGGTGGAATAAAAATTTTCGGAGATCCTACTGCTGGAGGTATCTATTTTTATGATGAAAATAAAGAAAAATATTTGATGAGAATATATCCAGAAGATAATACAGGATATTCAGAAATTCATATATTAGATAAGATTTACTTTTACAAAAATCAGCAAGATAGTAATTCTTTACAAGTAGGAAGCGGAAATAATTATTGTTTATTAACAGATAATGGAGATATATCTGGAAATTATCTTTATATAAAGGGGAACGGAACTTTTACTGGAGATTGTTCAGCAGAAGGACAAATTTCAGCAGATGGAGATATACGTAGTTTAAGAAATATTAGTGCAAATGGGAATATGTATGCTTCTAATTTTATTTCAGACAAACGACTTAAATATAATATAAAAGAATCTAGTAAAAAAGCACTTGATATTATAAATCAAATAAAGATATATTCTTACAATATGAAAACAAGCAAGAAACATTTTGACTATGGTTTTATAGCACAAGAGCTTGAAAAGATAGATAAAAGTTATGTTTTAAAAGAAGAAATAAAAGAAAAAGAAAGTAAAATTACAGATTATAAATACTATGTAAATGAATTACCGATAATTGCTACTTTAACAAAAGCAATACAAGAACAAGAAGAACAAAGACAAGAAGATAACAAGAAGAGAGACGAAATGTTATTATTAATGAGAGAACAACAAAAGCAAATTGAAGAATTACAAAAAGAAATTAAGGAATTAAAAGGAGGTAAATAATGTCTTATACTGCAAAAAACTGGGAAGATAATGTATCAGATGTTACAGCATCTGAATTAAATAGAATGGAAGCTGGAATTGTAGCTGCACATGCACAATTAATTCAAGTAGATGACAATTTAAATAATTATACGACTGATGGGAATTATTTTTTTAGAAGTGGACATACATATACAAATGCTCCAACATCAACAGGAGGATGGCTTGAAGTAAAAGGTGGAGCTAGTTTAAGTACAACAAAACAAATATGGTACACACAAGGAACTTCAAATAATGATTATAGAACTTTTATAAGAACATTAATTGGAGGAACTTGGACTGACTGGAAAGAAATGGTAACAGTAACTCAAAATATGACTTGGAATAATATTGGAGGAAGAGTTGTTATAGATACTAATGAATATACAGTAAGTGAAAAAAAGATATATGCAAATCAATCTATAAACTTATGCTATGTTCATTTAAACTTAGTTGCTGTCAATGCTAATAGTGCTGATTTTGCTAGTAATTTACCAAAAGCACCAGACAGTTTGTCTTTAAGTACAATGATTTTGAATAGAAATATTCCATTTTACAGTTGGGTAAATTCTGCAGGAGTTTTAAAAAGTCATCTTTCTCATCAAGCTGGGGATACTATAAGAGTAACTGGATGTTATCCGTACACAAGTTTATAAATTAAATTGCACGTTTTTAAAAAATATGTTATAATTTTTTTAAGCAAAAGATAGAGGAGATGTAATAATGGAAGGTAATCCTTATGTAATGAGTCTAGTTGCACAGACTGGAATAATAGTAACAGCTATTTTAAGTTTTATTACAGTATTAATTCAAACAAAAGCAAATAAAAAAGCTAAAAAAAGTGATGAAACTTTAATAGAATTTAAAAAGAATGTCGACTATAGATTAGAAGAAAATGAAAAAAGTAACCAAGCGATGAAAGAAGCAACAGTAGCAATGCTTCGTTCACAAATTGTAAGTAAATGTGAAACATATCAAAAGCTAGGATATTTGCCTGAATATGCAAGATATTGCTTAACAGATTTATTTAAACAATATACTGCATTAGGCGGAAATCACGGAGTAAAAATATTAGTTGATGAAGTTTTAAAATTACCAGCAATAAAAATAGAAAAATAACTTTACAAGAAAAATAAAATATAATATAATAATAAAAGTTAAGGCTAGCCGAGAGTAATTAACTTGGCGAAAGTGTACTCCATTGCATTGCCTTAACTCTATATTAAGATGGAGAGAAAATGGAGGGGAGTTATGTATTATCTGATTAGCATTTTGTTTGGTCTAATACCAGAAGTTTTATATTTTACTTTATTTATAACATATACTAAAAACATAAAAGAAAAACGAATAAAGTTATTTTTATTAATAGCAATATCTTATTTCTTATGTATATTGGTACAAAGTTTTCAAATATTGTTTTATATATTATTAATAGTTTTAATTTATATGAGTTTAAAAATATTATATAAAGAAAAAGTACAGATAATAGACATTTTTATAATATCAATAGATTATTTATGGATAGCGATTTTATCTACATTATTATTAATACTTTTAAATGAAGATAAGTCTAATTATTATTTATTATATATAATTGATAGAATTTTATTGTTTGTACCTTTTATATTCAAAAACAAATTTAGTGTGTTATATAAAAAGTATTGCAGATTATGGAACAGAAATGATAAAGAAAAGAGACCTATTAAAAGCATTACATTAAGAAATATAAGTTTGATATTATTGAATGGTTTTATTCTTTTATTGAATATTACCATGATTAATATAATAAATATTTTTAAGTAAAGCGAGGTGATTAGTATGCCACCAATTGGTTCAATTTTATTATTCTGTGATACAGAAGATGGAGAATAATGTATGGAAAAAGTAAAATATTATTTACCTAGCATTATTTTTAATCTTGCAGAAGTCTCAGTAATTATTTTAGCAGGCAAATTACTGGGATTGAAACTAGAAATAATGCTAATAATTATGTGTACTTTTGTTATGATTAGAATTAGTTTAGGCGGTGCAATGCACTATAAAAGTCCTTATAGATGTGCAATATGGAGTTTACTTATATTCTTAAGTTTATTTGTATTAACAAATGTAGGGCTTGGAGTTTCAATAATAATGGCAATATTTTGTGCTTTTATATTAACAACAAAAGGAGATATAAGAGATGGCTTTCAATGGAAAGGCAAAGACACAAATTATGCCGATATTGAAGAATATATTAAATATAATTCTATGCAAACAAAATTAATTGAATATGAAGAAAAATTAAGAAATCAAGATAATTTAACATACTTGATTTATAAATATAGATTTAAAGATAAAATGACTTTCGCACAAATTAGCGAAAGATTAGATTTAGAAAATCCAAGAATAGTCGAAAAGCTAAATCAAATTGCTTTTAGTTTTAGAATATTCTTTGGTATATAAAAAGGAATAAACCTTTACTCAATAGTTTCGTTTTTTTGTAAATTGGAGTTCTCCGTATGAACTTCAATTTTTTTTATTTTTTATTATAGTCGTACTAGAAATGATTATAAACTAAATTATATAATAAATTTAAGAGTTAGATGTAGTGCCTGCTATCATCTAATTCCAGTAGGCAATTTACTGTAAAAAGTAAGTTGCCTTTTTCTATTTATTTAAGTAAAGGAGATATGAGAAATAAAAAAAGTTAATCGAAATATGTACAAATTAGATTACACTCAGAAATCTTCTTTTTTATTTGCAAAATGTATTACGACGATTTAAAATAAACGTTTTTTATATTTAATCTATAAAACTAATCATTCAAAACAAAAAATGTCTTAAAATTCAATTTAATTCTAAATAAAAGGAGATGTTTAAAATGGCTTATCCATATTATCAAAACAATCAATATTATATGCAAAATATGCAAGATTTACAAAATATGAAAG
>JAEIGA010002447.1_pt1 | contig 29627 bp, 50 predicted proteins | sample 9270691 | NCBI WGS metagenome assembly JAEIGA01 (sample SAMN17057246, study PRJNA624740) | gut metagenome | biome: biome; isolation source: fecal sample | host: Bos grunniens | place: China: Xizang | collected 2019
CTTGAATTTCCACGCATGGCGGCGCGCGTGGGGGGTGTGGTATTTCGAAGAAGATATCGCGATTTGTCGGAGGTTGCGCATATATGGGAGAAGTTAAAAAGAGATCAAAAGAGTTATCAAAATTAAAGAAAATATTCAAAGACATAGAACCGGACAAAGCAAAAATCGTTGAAAAACTGATTGCGAACGCCGCATTCATGGCGGAATCATTGGATGAATTGCAATCCATTATTAACGAAAAAGGATTCACGGAAGAATACCAAAACGGCGCGAATCAATTCGGCGTGAAAAAATGTTCCGAAGTCGAAATTTACAACACTATGATTAAAAATTATTCAAGCGTTATAAAACAGCTTGTGGATCTGTTACCAAACGGCGGCACAAGCGGCGGCGATGAATTGCTTGATTTCATTTCGGGGCGTTCGTCTTGACAGAATTTGAATTGTATTTCGGATCCATCCTAGACGGAAGGATCACGGCATGCGATAAAATGAAGCGCGTTGCCGATATGCTGTTGAATCAATATGCATCGCCGCAAGAGTTTCATTTTGATTATGAGATCGCGAAGAAACACACGGATTTCATTGAAAAGTTTTGCAAACAGCCAACAGGCAGAATCGCAACGCCGTTGAAATTAGAATTGTTTCAAAAGGCGCGCATGCAAGCCGTGTTCGGCTTCGTGGATGATAACAATTTGCGGCAATTCAACGAATGCTTGATAATCGAAGGGCGTAAAAACGGAAAGACAACCGAAACAGCCGCAATCGAAATTGATATGCTTGTGAATGATGGCGAAGGATCGCCGCAGATTTACAACATCGCAACGCAAAGAGAACAAGCAATGCTTGGATTCAATGCCGCGCATAAAATGATCCGGCAATCGCCGCTTCTTTCAAAGCATGTGAAGAAGCGCGCAACGGATTTATACTTCCCGATCAATTTCGGATTCATTAAAGCACTAGCAAGCAACACAAATTCGCTTGACGGACTTGATGTTCATTGCGCCACGATTGACGAATTAGCGGCAATCAAGAACCGCGATTTGTATGATCTCGTAAAACAGGCAATGGGCGCGCGGCAACAGCCGCTTTTATTTACAATCACAACAAACGGATTTGTTCGCGGATCCATCTTCGATTCGCAATATGAATATGCAACAAACATTCTTGAAGGCAAGGCGGAAAACAAACGCTTCTTGCCTTTTATTTATGAGTTGGATTCAATCGATGAATGGGATCAAGAGGATTGTTGGGAAAAAGCGAATCCCGGCTTGGGAACAATCAAAAGCCGTGATTATTTGCGGCAGATGGTACAGAAAGCAAAGGATGATCCATCCTTCAAACCGACTGTATTAGTCAAAGATTTTAACATGAAGCAAACAGCGGAATCCGCGTGGTTACGCTTCGAAGATTTAAACAACGAAGAAAAATTCGATATATCGAATTTCGGTTATTGCATCGGCGGATTCGATGCGGCGGATTCGGTCGATCTGAATGCCGCTGTTGCCATCTTCCAACGCCCGAACGATCCGCATGTTTATGTTGAATCTATGTTTTGGATTCCGCAAGCTGTCATTGATGAAATGGACAGAAGCGGCAATCGCCGGGAACGTGACAATGCGCCTTATCGCTTGTGGATAGATCAAGGATATATGCGCACATGTCCGGGAAACAAATGCGACAAACGAATCTTTCTTGATTGGTTCGCAGAATTACGCGACAAAAACAATATTTATACTTCATATATCGGCTATGATCCGTGGCATGTTTCGGATGATCTGATTCGTGATTTCAAAATGGAATTTGGCAAAAGTTCAATGATTCCAGTACGACAAGGAACAATCACGCTTTCGGATCCGATGAAGAATCTTGCCGCCGATTTCAAGGCGAAGCGAATCATATATCAGAACAATCCGATCATGAAGTGGTGTTTGATTAACACGGAAATAAAAACGGATATCAACGGCAATATTCAGCCAGTAAAAGGCATTGATACAAGAAAAAGAATTGATGGCGTTGCCGCCCTGCTTGATGCATACAAGGTATTGCAGGACAAACGCGATCAATATGTCAATTTGAATGAGGGTTAAAAGATGGGTTTATTCAGTTCAATCAGAAAAAAAGAAAAAATGGAAAGCAAAGTCGATAGTTATTTTCAGACATTGACAGCGTATTCGCCGACATTCACAACATTTGAAGGATCACTCTATGAAATGGAATTGACACGCGCGGCGATTCATTCTTTCGCAACGCATTGTTCGAAGTTAAAACCGGAAGTCAGAGGATCCGGAAACAAAGCATTCGAACGAACGATGCAATTCAAGCCGAATCCGTTGATGGATACAAAAAAATATTTATATCGGCTTGCAACTTCTTATGCGGTGGATAACACTACATTCATTGCGCCGCTGTTTGATGCAAGCTATGAAAAAATAGTCGGCTTTTATCCCCTTGCAACGCCAAAAGCGCGCATTGTTGATTATGACGGAATCAAATACATTCGCTATGAATTTGAACCGGGCAATTTTGGCGCGTTCCGCTTGGATGAAGCCGGGATCATGAATCAGTTCCAATATAAAAATGAAATTTTCGGCGAAAGCAATGCATGCCTATATCCCACGATGGAATTGATAAACACAAACAATCAAGGAATCATCGAAGGCGTGAAATCTTCCGCAACGCTTCGATTCCTTGCAAAGATTGCGCAGACGTTGCGCCCGGAAGATTTAGAGAAGGAACGCAAACGATTTGTTGAATCGAATTTCAGTTCCGCAAACGCAGGCGGCGTGATGCTTATTGATGCGAAATATGAAGATGTGAAGCAATTGCAGACAAATCAATACACAGTTGATTCGGCGCAGATGGAACAGATCAAAGAAAACGTGTTCAATTATTTTGGCACGAACGAAAAAATCCTGCAAAACAAATTCAATTCGGATGAATGGAATGCGTACTATGAAGGCAAGATCGAGCCGTGGGCGATTGAAGCATCCCTCGTTCATACGAACATGAAATTTTCACAGAAAGAAATCGCGTTCGGAAATGATATCATTTTCACGGCGAATCGCCTGCAATATGCAAGCAACAAAGAAAAACTCGATATTGTTTCACAGCTTTTTGATCGTGGATTTTTAACGCACAATCAAGGCTTGGAAATTTTCAACATGGCAAACATCGGAGAAATCGGCGATCGCCGCTTCATCCGTAAAGAATACGGACTTGCAGACTATCAGCAAACGCCGAATGATGTTTTGATTCCGTATGAAGAACAGCCAAAAACAGAAGAAACGGAGGGAAAAGAAAATGCCGATCTTGGAGAATAGACAATATAGATCATTGCCGTTCGCAACGCCTGCAAACGGAGAAAAGAAGAACAAATTTGATTCGGATTGTTATGTTGAAGGATATGCAACGAAATATGATCCGTATGTTCTTTTTGATGATGGCGGGAAAATTGTATATGAAGAATTTGTTCGCGGATGCTTCAATAATTGCGATATGTCCGATGTGATCTTCCAGTTCGATCACGCCGGGAAAGTGTACGCAAGGCAATCGAACAACACATTGACAGTTGAAGCAGACGAAATCGGATTGTTCGTTTGTGCGGATCTTTCCAAAACATCCGCGGCGCGTTCAATGTATGAAGATATCGAATCCGGACTTGTAACAAAAATGTCTTGGGGATTCTTCCCCGATTATGATTCACTTGAAATCGTTGAAACATCCGATTCAATCACAATTCGGCATCATAACGTGAAGAAGATGTTCGATGTTTCCGCCGTTTCTATCCCGGCGAACAATAACACAGAGATTCAAGCGCGGAATTTTGCAGACGGAGAGATCAGCAAATTCATGAAGGAGATTCAGAAGCGCAAAAATCATATAAGAAAAATTAAACTTTTGATGGAGGTTAGAAAATGAGCAGATTAGAAAAAATCGAAGCACGACTTGCAGAGATTGAAAAGGAATTAAATTCCGAAGAAGTTGACGAAAAGACCGAAGAAGATCTTGACAAGATGGAAGAAGAAGTCAGATCATTGCAGGCAGAAAGAACAAGCATTTTGAACGCCGCAACAAAGCGTTCTTCGCTTGAAAAAGCAATTGCAGAAGGCAGAACAGGCGTTGATGTTACGCCGAATTTTTTAATTGGAGGTAAAAAAGAAATGCAGGAAGAAAGAACATTTGATGTATCAAGCGCGGAATATCGTTCCGCATGGTTGAAGAACATTCGCGGAATCGAATTGAATGAGGTTGAAAAAAGAACAATCACAACCGCCGCAAATAGTGCCGGATCAGCGATCCCGACAACAACCGCAAACAAGATCATTGAAAAAGTAAAACAGTATTGCCCGATTCTCAACAAAATTGAATTGTTGAGCGTAAAGGGATCCGTGACAGTTCCGGCAGAAGGAACAACCGCAGATGCACAGAAGCATGCGCAGGGCGCGCCGATCACAGCGGATGACGATACATTGTTGAATGTTACTGTTTCCGGTTTTGAGGTTACAAAACTTGTTACCATTTCAAAATCTGTTATGACAATGTCAATTGATGCTTTTGAAAATTGGCTTGTGAATAAGATTGCGCGCAAAGTTGCCGACAAACTCGGCACACTTGTTTTCAATGGAACAGGAACAGGAGAAGCGCAGGGCGTGAATGCTATCACATGGGGCGCAACAAATTCAATTTCTGTTGCGAAAACAGCGGCATTGACAGAAGCAAACGTGACCGGAGTTGTTGCGTTGATGAATGGCGGATTTTTCGAAAATGCAGAATGGTATATGAGTTCAACAACCTTCTTTGCAGATTTCCATCCGTTGATGAATAACAGCAAAAACAATGTTGTTACAGAAAGCAACGGAGTTTATAGAGTAATGGGCAAGCCTGTCAATTTCGATGAAAGAATCGCCGCACATGAAGCAATTCTCGGCGATTTCTATCGTGGATATCTTGGAAACATGGCGGAAGATGTGAATGTTACATCACAGTTCGTAACACGCGAAAATGCTTATGATTTCCTCGGATGCGCTATCTTTGATGGCAAGGTGCAGGCGGTTGAAGCATTCGTGAAGATTGCAAAGGCTACATCATAAAAAACGCTAGATGCGGCGGTTTTGGCTTCTCCGACAGCCTGCCGCCGTTTTCTATATGAAGGAGGTTGAAACATGCTTGAAAGAATAAAGAACGCCTTGCGAATACATCACACGGCACTCGATAACGATATTACAACATCAATTCATGCTTGCATGCTTGACATGCGCCGCGTTGGAATTGCGGCATCTGTTGCGGTGGAAACATCCGAAGATGCTTTGATTTTTAAAGCGGTCGAAACATATTGCAAATGGCAATATGATTTCAATAGCAAGGGCGAAAAATTTGAAAAAGCATATATCAGCCTTCGTGATGCTTTAAGTTTATGCGAAGATTATATCGCGGAAAGCGTGAGCGCCGATGTATAACGAAGTCATTTATCTTGTTGAAAAGACAAGAACAAAAAACGAAGTCGGAGATCTGATTGAATCAGAAGAAAAGAAGATGCGATTCGCGAAAGTGAAAAGCATCGGATTGAATGAATTTTATCAAGCGCAGGCGCAAGGCTTTAAACCGGAAGTCAAATTTGTGCTTGCCGATTATCTTGACTATGAAAGTCAAGAAGAAGTTATTTTCAGCGGCTTCAAATATAAAGTCATGCGCACTTTTAGAAGCGGCAATGAAATTGAAATTGTTTGTTATGGCGGCATTCGATTGGAGGTTGCGGAAGATGGCAATTCCTAAAAGCGTAACAAAAACGAATAAGGATGGATCTGTTGTGTACACGCAAAGCGTTGATCGTGTGAATTATACGATCCGCGAATTAACACGCGCCGCGTTGCGCGATGTTGGCAAATTTGTGTGCAAGCAATTCCGGCAATCTTATTATGCAACATTCAAAAGAAAATCCGGCAGGGTTGGCAAGTATTCGCAATATTGGGTAAAGCACAAGCAGAAGGAAATTGAATTGCAAGTCGGAATAAAGCCGAATGCATTTTATGGAGGATATCAAGAATTGGGATCTTCCAAAACAACGAAGCATGCTTTATTAACTAATGCGGTCAAAGACAACATCGCAAAGATTGTTGAAATTGAAAGTCAATACTTGTCGGCTTTAGAGGATGAAGCAAGGGCATTATCGTTGATTAGTGAAGAAGAATATGAGGGCGGCGCAGAATGAAAACGAAGGAAATCAGAAAAACAATTCAAGAACGAATCAATCCGGTTGTTTCCTGCTATTACAGGACAGCGGATCCGGATGCGGTTTTTCCGCATGCGGTTTATGACTTCGAATCAATTGATCTCGGCGATTTGTTCCGGGATGATTTGATTTTGATTGTTGATCTTTGGGATTCCGGAACAGACACAACGCGCATTGATGAATTTGCGGATCAGATTGAATCATTGTTCAATGCCGTGAATTTGCCCGGCGAAAAGATTCTTCCGACATTCTATCGCATTAGTCGCAAGCCGATTGACGATGAAGATAAAACGATCATGCGCAGGCAATTGAAATTTCAAATTCAAAACTATGAAATAGGAGGTTGAAAAAATGGCAATTAAAAGAATCACAGGCAACGGCGGAATTATTGCGCCGGATGATTTCAAAGAAGTGAAAATCATCGGCAAAACAAAAGGCGGTCAGCCTGTTAAAATTTCCATTGACAATGGTTTAAACATGGGAAATCTTGAATGGGCGTTCGCAGAAAAAGGCGAAGTAGTTCCGGCGATTGAGTTCGAAGCATGTTATGAAAACACGGATGAACAGGCGGATGAAACAACCGCATGTCCGTGGGTTATCGAAATCGATGGAGAAGTTCAGGCAGGCGCAAACGAAATTCTTCTCGGAACAGTTGTGTTCTATGTTGGAGAAACAAAAGTTGCATTATGTCGCGGCGGCGGTGCTTTCAAAGTTGAAAGAGAGTTCAGAGCGATTTCCGCAGATAATGACAAAGGAACAGTCGCAGGGCGTGTTTCTTTAGATGTGGAGAAAGCAAAGATTTCAATGAATGTCTTGACGATGTTGACAAATGTCGCATCCTTATATCCTGCATTGAAGGTTGAAACCGCAGAAGGTTAAATGAAACAAATAGTTAAAAAGGAAGGCTTCGCGCCTTCCTTTTTTGTTTAGAAATTGTCGGAGGTAAAAAATGGCTAGAAAATTACAAGTTACAGATTTATTCGAAGGCGCGCGTCTTGTTGTCAAACTTGGCGTTCGTGAAGAAATCGAAGATGTTGCAAAACGCATTGAGGAAGGAAAAGTCAAAACAGCACGGATTGACATGGGATTCGATTTGTTCTTCGGGATCATGTGCAAAGCAACAGAAGCAAAAGCAGAAAACGAAATTTATGCGTTTCTTTCAAACATTCTTGAATGCACACCGGAAGAAGTCGGAACAATGGATCCTCTTAAATTGTTCGAAACTTTGGAAGAAGTTGCTTCAATTGAAGAATGGATAAATTTTTTCAAACGTGTAATAAAAGCGATCCGGAATCTACACTAGATCTTTTATTGCACAGATATCACAACATTGAATACATCATGAAATTGGATATCGAAGCGGCACTTCGTTTGATTAAAAAGGCGGAGGAAAAAGAAAAAGAAAATCGATACTTCCTGCAATGGGTTGTTCAGCTTCCAAACATGACGAAAGAAAATTTCGTTTCGTTTGAAGCATATCTTGACAAATTAACAGGCAAAAACATCGATCGCCGCCCGATATCTGAAATCATGGCAGAAATAGAAGAAATAGAAAAGTTATTTGAATAAAAAGGCGGTGCAAATATGGCGTTCAATATTTTTTCTTTGTTTGGATCAATCTTCGTTGATTCATCCGAAGCCGAAAAGAGCATTTCCAAAACGGAAGAAAAATCGAATAAATTATCAGAATCGTTCATGAATGGAATGTCTACAATCGGAACATGGGCGGCAGGATTTGCAACAGCCGCCGCAGGCGCGGCGATCGCGGTCGGATCTGCCGCAATCAGCGTTTCAAACGATGTTGATTCCGCAATGAATGATTTTGCGGCATCAACAGGCATTGCGAAAGACAGCTTGAAAGAATATGAAGATGCGATGTTAAACATCTACAACAACAATTTCGGCGAATCGTTTGAAGATATTGCGAACAGCATGTCACAAGTAAAACAAGTGATGGGCGATCTTGGCGCGGAAGAATTGGAAGCCGTAACGCAGAACGCTTTGATGCTTCGTGATACGTTTGATTTTGATGTTACGGAATCCGTTCGCGCCGCAAATTCAATGATGGATCAGTTCGGCATAACATCCGAAGAAGCCTATAATTTGATTGCGCAGGGCGCACAGAACGGATTGAATCAGAACGGCGATTTGATGGATGTTGTGAACGAATACGCCGTTCATTTTTCACAATTAGGACTTTCGGCGGAAGATATGTTCAACATGCTTGCAAGCGGCGCAGAATCCGGAACATTTTCGATTGACAAATTAGGCGATGCAATGAAAGAGTTCGGGATCCGGACAAAAGACGGATCAAAAGGAACAGCCGAAGCATTTGAATATCTCGGATATGATGCAGACGAATTATTCAAGACATTCAATGAAGGCGGCGAAGATGCCGCCGCAATGACGCAAATTTTGATTGATGAATTGGCATCAATGCCGGATTCCGTTGAAAAGACAACGGCAGGCGTTGCCTTGTTCGGTACGATGTGGGAAGATCTCGGAACGGATGGCATTGCCGCCCTTGCAAATCTTGAAGGCGGAATCAGCAACACGAAAGATGCGCTTGCAGAAATCAACGATGTAAAATATGACGATATCGGAAGCATGATTGAAGGCTTGAAGCGAAATTTCGAAACGCTTCTTCTTCCGCTCGGAAATGCGTTGATTCCGCTAATCACGCAAGTTGTTGAATTGATTCAATCGAACATGCCTGTTATTGAATCGGTGCTTGCATCATTAACGCCCATCATAACGGAATTATTCGAAAATCTGCTTCCGCCGTTGATGGATTTAGTTTCGCAATTATTGCCGCCGTTGATCGATATCATCAATTCGTTATTGCCTGCCGTTTCCTCGATTTTATCTTCGCTGTTGCCGATTTTGATTTCGATTGTGCAAGCTGTTCTCCCGGTTGCCGTGGATATATTGAACATGCTGTTGCCGCCGATTTTGCAGATCGTTGAAATGGTATTGCCTTTATTATTGGAAATTTTAACGCCGATTTTAGAATTGCTTCCGTTGATGTTTGTCGGCTTGCAACCGATGCTCGATATTTTGATGGCAATTTTAGAACCGCTGTTGCAATTGATCGGGTTCATCCTGCCGCCATTGATTGAAATTTTCGTTGCGATCTATTCTGTATATTTGAAAGCAACGATTGCGGCATGGGAATTTTTCGCGAATATTGTGAAAACTGTTATCGATGTGATTGTTTCAGCGGTCAAAGTTGGATTCGCTTTCGTGATCGAAAATTTCCAAAAAGTGATTGATTTCTTGAAAGATGTTTTTGTGAAATATTGGCAAGCTACATTCGAAAACGCGAAAAAAACTTTCACAAATATTTTCGAAGGAATTATAAATTTCGTGAAAAACGTGTTCGCCGGAAATTGGCGCGCGGCGTTCGAAAATCTGAAATCAATTGTCGGATCTGTATTCGAAGGCATGATCGGCGCGGTCAAAAATCCGGTCAATGCAATTATTACTGTTATCAATGGACTTGTTTCCGGCGTAACAAAAGGAATCAACGCCGTGATCGATGCGTTGAACAAACTTGAAATCGATGTTCCTGCATGGGTTACGGAATTAACAGGCGTTTCTTCTTTCGGATTCAACATCCCGAAATTAACCGCCGCAAAAATTCCGATGCTTAAAGATGGCGGAACAGCTATTGAAGGCGGATCCGCAATCGTTGGCGAAGCCGGGGCAGAATTGATAAATCTGCCGCAGGGCGCACGCGTTACGCCATTAACAAACAACAGCGATCCGATCGGTTACAAAGACATGACGAAAAAACTTGATGTGATGATTGAATTACTTGCCGGAATCCTTGCGAAAGAAGGCGTTGTCACAATTGAAGAAGCACATCTTGCGAATAGTGTCAATAGAGCGTTGGGCGCGTTGCTTTAGGAGGTTAGAAGATGCGAAAATTTTACATTGAAAACGAAAAAAATGAGCGATTTTCGCTTTGGGGAAATCGTGTATATATGCTTTCCCCCTCCGGACTTGGCGTGAAACATGATATTTCATATATACGCATCGGAAATTCTTTTTTGCGCAATAAAAAAAGCACTTCGCAAGGAAAGATCGGCGGCAAAATTGAATTTATGGATCCGGGCGCGAATGATAACTTGCGGAAATTTTACGATTTTTGCGCCGCTTCTTCTTCCCTTTTCCTTGTGTATGATCCGGGCAATGGCACGGAATACATGCGCGACATTGATATCGCAGAGGTTGGAAAAACGGAAAGAACAGGCGGCACGCTTCCGATCTCCGTGAGTTTCAATTGCAAATCGCTTTATTACTTGAAAGACAATAATCGCTTCGTATTTGAGCAATCAGAAGGCGAAAAACGATTCGATTATACATACGATTATAAATATGCGGATCATGGAACGTATGAAGCATTTATCGACAATTCCGGGCATGTGGAAGCGCCTTTTGATTGTGTGATATATGGATATTGTGCAAATCCGGCAATCCGCATCATGCTTGACGATCAAATCTTGCATGAAGTCGTGTTCCCTGTTGCTGTTGAAGCAGGCGAATATATCAGATATTCTTCGCGTGATGGCATGCTTGAAGCAACGCTTGTTTCCGAATCCAACGAAACAAATCTTGTGAATCTGCTTGATATTAAGAACGATAACTTCTTCAAACTTCCGGTCGGAACAAGCAAGATTTTATTCGAATCCACAAGCGCAAGCACGAATGTAATCACGGCAACAATTTATAAAATGTATGAGGTTGTATGAATATGCTATGCTATTTCATTTCAAAAAAAGATTTCGCAATCTTGAATTGCGTTGAAGTTGAATCAATTTCATGCGCGAAGAATCTTGATTGCGGCGGCAAAACAAAAATATCAATTGCCGGGAATCCGGCGGCATCCGATGAAGATTTTGTGATCGTGAAAGACGGAAACAAGGTTGTTTTTCAAGGCATCATCGAAGCAATTGACAATGCAGACGGAGAAATGAAACATTCCGTTTCCTGCTTGGAAATTGAGCAGATGTTCAGCCGACAAATATTTTTGACGGATGCGGCAATCATCAGCGAAACAGGCATCGAAGATTTCATTGCAACAGCGATTCGAAAGAATTTTTCGGAATCCGGCGATGATTTTATTGATATGAAATATATCAATATAAATGTATTAACGCATACAAAAGTGAATGCGAAGCCTGCCACGGAATCCGGCATCTACAATTTGAAAACATATCTCGGAAATGCAAAACAGCATTACGGCATCTTTCTTGATTTTGAGTTCACAAAAGAGAATTTGAACATCACAATTCACAAGAAGGAACAATCGCCGATGCAGATCGACACGGCGTTCACGGATGTTGTTTCAATCAAAGAAACGTACAAAGTGAAAGTTCTTTCGAAGCTGTCCGTGATATGGAAGAACACGACAACGAACGCGGAAACAAAAAGATATTTTTATCTGCATTCAGATCGTTCCGTTTCGGAAATCAATGAAGATCGCATTGATGGCACGATATCCACGAAATACATTGAAGCGGAAACAGAAGCGGAAATGATAGAAGCGGCGCGCAATGAGTTCAAAAACAATTCGTATTCGCATGCAATCGAAGCGCAATTTATAGCATCTTCGAAGATATTCCCGGCGAATGAATTGTATGTCGGACATGAAGTGAAGATTCGAACATTTGCAGGCGTGAAAGATAGCATCATTTCAGAGATTTCAACATCGGATTCAACGGATGTGATTGCGGTCAAATTCGGGATCCTCAAAGTGACATTAACAGACAAACTAAAATAAAAGGAGGTTGCACAAATGGCAATTCGCGGAATTACTTTTTCAAAACAATCCGTTTCATCGAACGATGATGCGCATTTGAATCGCGTTTTACTTGGCGGCGGCGATGGCGTAACGCGCGGATGTAAAATGACACACGGAACGGATAATATTTTCATTTCGGAAGGATATTTTCTAATTGCCGGGCGGCTTGTTGAAATCCCTTCATCCGAAACAATTTCAACGGCGGTTATTTCTTCCGGAACATCTTATTGCCGATTAGTGTTTGAAATTGATCTTTCAAAGCAGAACACAAACACGGAATTTTTGCAAGGCACATTTAAGATATTAACATCATCCACAGCATATCCGGAAATCACGCAGGAAGATCTTGAAGATGGCGGCAATGTCTATCAACTTTCATTCGCAAAATTCACAAAATCCGTTTCCGGAATCGGAAATTTCGTTTCTGAATTGAAATCAATCGGAATAAACAATGCAAATAATTCGATTTATGTTTCAAAATCCGGAAACGATTCATCCGGCGATGGTTCGGAAAGCCTGCCATTTGCGACAATTCAACATGCAATCGAAAGCATTTCGAAAAATCTTAATAATAAAGAAATTTATATTGTTGTAGCATCCGGAACGTATGCGGAAGATGTAAAGATTTCCGGTTTTTATGGCGGAATGCTTCGCATCCATTTCAACAATGCAACAATCAATTCATTAACAATTAACGATACAAATGTAACACTTGCCGGAACAAATTTGACAATTGCAAAAACAACAAGTTTAACTTCTGTATATATCAACAACGGCGCAAATGTAATTTGTCAAGTTCCGATCACAATCACAGGCGGTTTAGCCGGATTGCAAGTGAACAACGGAAGCCGATTCATCGCAACGCAGGATGTAACAATCAACACAACGTTATATGCTGTTTTGTCAGAAAATGCTTCGATTGTTTATATTTACAATTTAAAAGGATCCGGAAGCGAAACAGGAGTTCTTGCAGATTCTTCATTTGTTATTTTAAATTCAATCGCCGCAAATATCGCAAATACGCAATATGCAACGGAATCCGGCGGCAGAATTTACACAGGATCACAAGCAGGCGTTCCCAACTATTAAAGGAGGATGAAAAATGAAAGTTATTTTTTGCAATAGATCGTATGAATGCGCGGTTGCTGTTAAATGCGAATCAGATAAATATATAAAATTGTATGATTCGAACGGCGTTGAAATCGCGGCATTTCATGGCATTAAAGATTTCAATGATTTTGAATGTGACGGCGCATTCTCGAATCCTTGCACAGTTGCAACGCCGATCGCATTGTCAACGCATGTTATCCCCGGCGCAACAATCAATTCTTCCGATTGGATTCAAGACGAATCCGGATATTATTTCGATATTGAAAACGCAATGATTTCCGGGAACAACAAAACATGCAACATCATATTGAATTTTGCGGCAGGAACAGAATTTGAATACAACGCGGAACAATCCGCCGGGAAGATCCGCTTGATTGTGGAAAAACGCCCGAATGATTCAATTGTGATTGATAGCATGATTTTATTCAGAGTATAGGAGGGCGAATGATATGTCAGTATTCGATAATATGAAAGCCGCAAGCGGCACAGGAACAGCAAGCGGCACTTTCCCGATCATAAAGAACAGCGCAAACGGCAAAATGAAAAATTTGAAGCTGTTCGGCGCATCCACAAAAGCGGAAGGACAGATTGAAAGCGTTGTTTTGAAGGGCGTTACGGCAACCGGAAAGAATTTGTTCGGGTTCGGTAAAAATGCGATTGATAAAACATCGGAATTAAGACCACAGTTTACACAACAACTAATATTGTCATCTGTTGATAATAACCCAAATAAAATCAAATGTGTTTTTAATAATGGTACTTGGAGTGTTGGGTTTATTGAGATATCGGGACTAGACGGAACAAAAGATTATTCTATCAGTTATAATATTGAAAATAATACCACTAGCTATAAGCCTTCTTTCGAAATAAGACCAACTTATAGTGATACCACTAAATTGATATTACAAATAAGTGCTAATAATGGAAACACTACTATGTCTGATACTGATTATTTTATTTTGTCAGATATTCAAGTCGAAGCAGGAACAGCCGCAACAGAATTTGAACCATTCAAAGCAAACATCGCTAATTTGCCGGAAGCAATCGAATTGAACGGAATCGATGAAGTGAAAGACTATATCGATTATGAACGCGGCGTTTTTGTTCAGAAATTCGGCGTTGCTGTCTTGGATGGTTCAGAGGATGAAGGATTGGCGCTTGGAACAACAGCAAACGGATTGAAACGTATGCAAATAAACATTTCTGACATAAAGCCAGCTTCAAATGTCAATGTTAAAACAAATATTTTGTGTGATAGTTACATTACAACAACAGCAGGCGAAAATTACATGGAAAATGAAGGTATTGCAGTCACTACTTCAAATTTACTATATGTATATGATGCGAGATTCAAGACTTCTTCTGTTTCAGAATGGAAAGCGCATTTTGCCGCAAATCCGATTACAATCGTGTATGAATTAGAAGAACCGATCGAAACGCCATTATCCCCGGCGGCATTGCTTGAATTGAACAAATTGCGCACGTTTGATTCAACAACATGCGTTTCAAACGATGCAGGCGCAGAAATGGAAATCGAATATTTCAAGAACAACGCAACCGGGCAAGCAATGAGCGATATTCATGCAGGCGTTCCGCGCTTCGTACTTGATGGAACAACATTGAATATTATTGTATAGGAGGGCGCGAAATGGCTTTATTTGAAAGCACAACCGAAATAAAAAAAGTAATATTCAACGGAATCGAAATCCAAAGCATTTTTTACAACGCTGTTGAATGCTTCAAAAAAACATTGGAAATATTCGAAAATGGCGTATTGAATGAAGCGTGTCAAATAACAAATTCGGAATACTTCGAAATAATTGGTTCACAAATTGTCGGCGCATCGTATTCGGCAAAAACAGCCGATGAACGAGAATATGCATTTTGTATGTTTAAAATGGATGTTACCGATTATTCACGGATCATAGTAAACGGCAACATTGAATTGTATGCCGGAACAAACGGAAGCGCCGGGATTTATTATAGAATCGATGGTGGTTTTGTTCCTGTATGGAGTATTGACACAGGGCGCGAAAACACAGGCATTTCATTCGGAATTGATGTTTCAGAATATACAGGAGAACAATATTTTGCCATATATTGCAACACAAGTTTCGGAACGGATAAAGAAGAAAAGTATGCTAAAATTTTCATCGATAAAATGATAGCGCTAGAATAACGGAAGGAGGACAAATGATGAACACGGAAATCATTGTTGCACTTATCGCGGCAGGCACTTCGATCATTGCAAGCGCGGCTTCCGTTTGCGGCGTAATTATTACAAATTCGAAATCAAACATGAAATTGCAACATCAGCTTGAAATCGCGCAAGCTGTCACAAGAAATGATATTGAAGAATTAACGCGCGAAGTAAGAGAACACAACAATTTCGCGCGCCGCATGCCTGTTGTTGAAGAACAGATCATTGAAATTAACAGGCGAATTTCGGAATATCACAGCCGGAGGGCGTAAAAATGAAGAAAAAAACCGAATTTTCGAAGTTTCTTTTGATTATGGACTATTTGATTTTAATAGTTCTTTTTTTATGCGCAATTTTCGTTCCGGAAACGGATTTCGTGACGATCATCATTGCATGGATCGCACAAGTGGGCGTTTCAAGCGCGGCATATTATTGGAAGGCAAAAACAGAGAACAGAAGCAAGATTCCGTTCAAAGTAATCGAATCATTGCCGCCGGATATGCAGGAACAAATCGATCTAACGCAGATCATAACAACAATCATTCAATCTGAATAATTAGGAGGGTAAAACATGACTATTGAAGTATTTTTGATTTTATTATCGGCATTTGCCATTGTTACAAGCATTTTCACGGAAGGCATCAAACATATTCTTGATTCGTTGAATGTCAAGTATGCTTCGAATGTCGTTGTTCTGATTGTTTCAATCCTTGTCGGCGGCGTTGGAACAGCTCTTTTCTATCTATTCAATGATATCGCATGGACAACAATCAACATCATTTCGATCTTCTTGATGTGTGCGGCGAATTGGCTCGGCGCAATGGTCGGATATGATAAGATCATGCAGGCAATCGAACAGATTATGAAGAACAAAAGCATCGCGCAGGCGGATAAATTGATAAAAGGCGCAGAACAGGAGAAGAAATGAAGAAAGACTTCATCCCACAGATAGCGGCATACGTTCAGAAGTACGCGCCGCAATATGGCATCGCCGTTCATTCCCCTATTATCGCGCAAGCTGTTCTTGAATCCGCAGGCGGCACAAGCGCAAAGGCAACAGCCGGATATAATTATTTCGGCTTGAAATGGCGTGCAAATCGCGTTCCGATTGCGATCGGTAAATTCAAAGACTATTCGCAGGAGGATCGCGGCAATCACAATGAAACAATCGTTGATGAATGGTTTCGCTTCGCAAATATGGAAGATGGCGTTCACGGCTATTTCCAGTTTATCAACATAAAAAATTATTCAGCTTTGAAGGGCGAAACGGATCCGCGCAAATATCTTGAAAAAATCAAGGCGGCAGGATATGCAAGCGATAAAAATTATGTTTCAAAAGTGATGAATGTAATCAATAAATATGATTTGACACAGTATGACAAGAAGGAGGAAAACAAAATGAAGGTATTTTTGAGCGCAGGGCATGGCGGTTCGGATCCGGGCGCGGTTGCGTATGGTTTAAAAGAAAAAGATATCAATTTGCAAGCGTTGCTTGCCTGCAAAGATGTTCTTGAAGCACACGGCGTTGATGTTGTTTGTTCACGAACAACAGATGCGAACGATCCTGTTCGCGAAGAAGTAAAAGAAGCAAATGCAAGCGGCGCAGATCTTGCCGTTTCAATACATACGAATGCAGGCGGCGGCGATGGATGGGAAGCATTCTGTAATCCGAAAAATGCGGATGGAACACGCCTTGCGAAGCTGTCCGAAAAGTATGTGAAGGAATTAGGGCAGAACAGCCGCGGCATAAAATCCGGCATGAAATTGTATTTCGTGAAAAATACGAATGCAACCGCTGTTTTATTTGAGAATTTCTTCATTGACAACGATCTTGATAATAATGCAGGCGATACACGCGCAGAACAGCGCGCATTCGGCGTTGCATACGCAAAAGCGATTCTTGAATATGCAGGAATCAAATACAAGGCATCCGGAACAGACACAACCGCCCCGAAACAGGAAGCAACAGCGGATCCGGCGGCGCGGCTTGTCAGAATCACGGCATCCGTTTTGAATGTACGCGCAGGCGCAGGCATTCAATATAAAGTCAATACGACAGTAAAGCGCGGCGAAGTGTTCACAATCGTTGATGAAAAGAACGGCTTCGGGAAATTGAAATCCGGCGCAGGATGGATCAGTTTGAAATATACTGAAAAGGCATGATAAAAGGAAGGCTTCGCGCCTTCCTTTTTTTATTTCTCGAATATCGTTATTTCGATTTTATATTCTGTTTTGCCCTTTTCATGCTGTTGAATCTCTTTTCCATCTGTCCACAGATTTTGAAATCTGCCGCCGTATATGATACTTTCAATTTTGACGATGCGATCTTCCTGCATCAGCTTCAAAATGCGCGTGCATGATCCGGCTTTAATATATCCGACATGCTGTTCGTCAATAATGACTTTGATTGCATTCGGATCGTTCGGATTCGTGGGATCCGGAATCAATTCTGTTATTTTGGGCGCGAAAGTATATTCATATATATTTTTGCAGAACAATTTCTTCGCGATAATCTCTTTTTGTGTGAAATTATACGCCGGATTTTTCCGCGCTAATTTCGCAATATTCGCTTCATAATATTTCACGCCTGCAATTTTATGTGTGTGCTTCTTTCCTTCCGGAATTGCGGCAATTTGCTCGTTTGCCGGGCATTGTTTCGGCGCATCTTGTTTGAATAGATTCTTGAAAATTCCCATCGCATCAATCCTCCGTTTTTTGGTATTTTATTATAATTTACAATATTTGTAAACAGGGAATGGAGAAAAAGCCGCCGTTGCTTGTTTTACGGCGGTTTTCAATTGTTTATATTTGTTGTACTTTTACACAAGCCCCGAACGGCGCATGCCGAAAAGTACAACATAAAATTTAAAAAAATATGATACTTTCCGGCACAACATTTTTTGATTCATCAACAGTAAATTCTTTTATGGTATTTCTCCAAAATGCTTTTTGATGCGTTTTATCAAGCTGTTCATATAATGTCAGAAAATCCGATTCAAGTAATTTTTTGAGCGCGTCAAGATTCCGTTCATCCGGCTTTTCTTTCGCTTCAAGTTTCTTCAATTCCTTTTCTACAATCATATATTCTTCGTCATATTCCGATTCGTTTATCCTTCCTTTTCGAAACATCATGTTCAATCTGTTCATTTCTTTTTTTAATTCTTCGATTTTCTTGCTATGATCTGCCGCCGGATTTACTTTTTCGCGCAATGATTCGATTTCAATAATTTCATTTGTGATATACGTTTCAAGATTGTTCAAAAGTTGCGATTCAATCAAATGTTCCGTAACAGTTCTATTATTTTCACAAATGCCGCGCAAACGAAACATATTGCATCTATAACTATAATTATCACGCCCGACACGCGGCGAAAAATTCCCGGTCAAATTGTTTCCGCAACAGCGGCATTTTATAATTCCGGAAAAAAGAAAAACATGCCCTTTTCTTTCGCTATGGCGTGAATTTCTTTTCGAAATTTCTTGAATTGCATCATATCGTTCTTTCGTGATATATGGTTCAACATAGTTTTCAACGCCTTTATATTCTCCAAATAACAAAGTATCTTTCAAAAGATTTGTTATTGTTCGCATTGTCATTGTTTGCGCATATTTTCGATTGATATATACAAGCGTTCCGCGCTTTGAGTGATGCTTTTCGAAATAATCTAATAAATCAAACAACATTTCCTGTTTTTCCTTATCTTGAATTAGATGCCTATTTTTCTTTTCCCCGGCAACTTTCCACGGAAAAAGGAAACATTGTTCGCCAACTACCACTTGCTTATTTTTGATGCGCATTTTGTTGTTGAATTTGATTCGTTTGCTTGTTTTCTTCGCTTCATATTCCGCCATTGTCAAATAAATATTGATTTTGAATGCCGCATCATCATCTTCCGGATCAAGATCCGATTCTTCAATTGATATCCATGTCACGCCTGCTTTTCGAAGCTGTTTTTGGCACTCATAATATTCGCCGACATTACGAAAGAATCTATCAATGCATTTAAAGATAACAATGTCAAATTTTCCTGCCTTCGCATCTTTTATCAATTGCGCAAGTGCTTTTCGCTTGTTGATTTCCAATGTTGCGGAAATCCCTTCATCAATGTATTCGCCGCCGGAAATCATATCATTTTCAACGCAAAATTCATTCAAAAGATTCATTTGATCTTGAATTGTATATCCGTTTTTCTTTTGCTCGTCAGACGAACAACGAACATATTGCGCCGCGCGGATCCTTTTGTTTGCTTGTCTGTATCTGTTTAACTGTTTATACATATATATTCCCCCGGTTTTTGTCGAAATTTTTTTATTTACTATTTTTTATAAAAGGCGTATTTATAAAATATACGGAAAACATTTCCTCTATACCAATACTATTTTTTGTTATACACTCATAAAGAACAGATGTTCCACAACGAAAGGAGAGCGCAAACGATGGAAGAAAATTATATCAAATTTTTACGCAATTCAATTATCAAGAAAATAGAATCATTGAATGATATCAATTTTCTTCAAATCATTTTCAATTTACTTATGAAGAATGATTTTTCGAAATAAATAAATCTACTAAATTTTCAATTTGCGCGTATTCTTGGGGATTCAGTTTGCTAATTTTTAAAATTAGCTTTCTGAATCCTTCGTCTTTATTTATCTGCATTATTGCATCAGATATTTCTTCAATTTTCGCAAGATCATCCCCGAAAATCTTTTCTTTCGTTTTTTGGATTTCTTCTTCGCCATCCCATCCCATCAATTGTTGTTGCGACATTTCCAACGCCGCCGCAAGTTCCGGCAAAATATCCAACGGCATATTTTCGATATCTCCGTTTTCGTATCTGTATATAGTAGAACGATCTTTTCCAAGTTTTTTCCCTAGTTCATCCGCAGACATTTTCAATTCTTTTCTTCTTGACTTGATTCTTTGCCCGATTTTCATTAAAAACACCTCACTTCCCTTTTGGTATATTATAGAATTATTATCGCATATTTGCAACATGAATTTGCACAAACAAGAAAAAAATCGCATAAAATGCGAAAAACGTATTGACAAAACAGAAAGTCGGTGCTAAATTCTAATTGTCGCACGACATGCGACTAAATAACTATATAACTATATAAGGAGGTTTTTTTAATGGATGTAATCGGATTAAAAAAGAAAATGCTCGATGAAAATATCAATCCGGAAGGGCTTGCAGACAAAATCGGATGCGATAGATCAACGATTTATCGCGTGATGAAAAATCCCGAAAAAATGACGATCGGCATGGCAGGAAAAATCAAAGATGCACTTAATATGACAAAGCAGGAAGCGCGCGAAATTTTTTTAGATTAAAAGTCGCATGAAATGCGATAAAAAGGAAGGAAGCAGAATGAAAGAAGAACCAACAGCCGAAAAGATTCTTTCACTTTTAATGGAATTGTATGCGGATCAATACAACGTAAAAATCAAGTACAACATCAAAAAAATTGAGGAAGGAGAAGAAGAAGAATGAAAGCAATAGGAATCATCATCATTGTATGCATTGCGATTCTGTTTATTTTTCCAAAAGATAACGATGAATGGAGGTATTAGAAAAATGGATAACAAAACAGCAATAACACAATTGTTAAAAATGACAGGCAGAGCAGGAATTGACGATTTGATCGCATGGATGGATGAAAACGGATTCTTCGATGCGCCCTGTTCATCAAAATATCACTTGGCACAGCCGGGAGGACTTGCAGAACATTCATTGAATGTGTATCGCGCCGCGCTTGATATTGCAAAAACTTTATACATGGAGAAAACCACGTTCGATTTTATTGATTCAATCATTATTTGTTCATTATTGCACGATCTCGGCAAGGCAGGGCAATTCGGAAAGCCTGCATACATAGAAAATGAAGATCCGGCAAATGGCGCATATCGATCAAACAAAGAATTGCTTTATATTCCGCATGAAGTGCGAAGCATTGTCATCGCTTCCCGATTCATTGAATTAACGGAAGAAGAACAATTTGCGATTCTCTATCACAACGGCATGTATGGCGAATTGAAATCATTTAAGGGCAACGAAACGCCGCTTCTGTTGATCCTGCATCATGCGGATATGTGGGCGGCTAGAGTGACGGAAAAGGAGTAAACACTTTGAAAATACTTTTGATAAATGTTGATAGTCGGTGGAACATGGCGATCCGGAAAATGTATGCATACTATACGGCGCAGGGAAACGAAGTTGAAATGCGCGATCTAGGATTCAGCGGATATCCGCACAAACAAACAATCGAAATCGATGCTTCTGAATATGATTCCGTATTCGTTAGCAATATTTTTCGGCGGAACGCGCACAATGTAACGATTTTGAATTGCGATCATGTTGAATTTGGCGGCATTGGATCCCGAAATCCGGAAAAACAATTGCCGTGTGAAATCGAACAGACAGAACCTTTTTATTATCCGGATGAAGATACGGACTATATATTCATAACGCGCGGATGCATCCGCAATTGTTGGTTTTGTTTGGTTCCAAAATACGAAGGCAAATTGCGCGAATACAATCCGGATCTATCAAAAATGATAAAGCATAAAAAAGTGAAGTTTCTTGACAACAATATTTTGGCATACGAAAAGCATTGCGAAGTTTTTCAATACTTGATTGATAACAATATTCGTTGTGAGTTCAATCAAGGCTTGGATTTTCGTCTTGTGAATGATGAAAATTTGAAACTGTTATCTCAATTGAATTATATGGGCGAATATATCTTCGCGTTCGATGATCCGAAATATATCCGTTTGCTAAATCAAAAGATCGCATTGATAAAAAAACATATCCCGGATCCGTGGAAGATAAAATTTTATATTTATTTCAATGCGGAATGCATGGATGTTTCTTTGATGGTTGGGCGCGTGGAATGGTGTAGAAAAAATGAATGCTTGCCGTATATCATGCGCGATGAAAATTGTTGGAATGCGCCGAATAAAGATTTTTTGATTGATTATGCCGGATATTGTAATCAGCCTAAATATTTTAAGAATATGAGTTTTTCAAAATTTCTACATGAAAGACACGCCAAAAGATATAAAAAGCCGAATTTAGAACGTATCGAAAACAGTTTTTTTGAATACTACAAAGCAATTTCAAAATTAACGGAGGAAACGAAATGAAATTATTTTTGATTTGTATTTCATGCCTTGCGGCAGGATATGTGATGCGCTTCGCGCAGGAATTGAAGGAGGAAAAAGAAAATGGAAACTAATGCAATCCCATCATTAACAAGTATTTTCAATGCAGGCACAGGCACAGCCGCAGGAACAATCACAATCAGCGTCGCGGAATTTTCACGCTTGAAGGACATTGAAACGCGCTTCGAAATCATGCGCCGGGAAATGCTCGATTCGGCATACGTTCCGACACATTATCAAATCATTCTCGGAATCGCAGAAGAAATCAAGCAGAAGCAGGAACAGCAGGAGGGCAAAATAGATGTATTACATATATGACAACTACCATGAAGAATGGTATTGCGTATCATTTTATGATTTCGAAGATGCAGAAACAGAAATGGAAAGATTGATCGAAGATAGAAAGCGAAATAATCTTTCGTATGACTTCGATATCTACCAAAAAATCACATAAAAACCGCCCCGATTTTTATAAAAAGTATTCGGGCGAAAAAAACAGGCGCGAAGCCAGTAAACACAGGGCGCGAAGGCAGATTGAAAGCATGCAATATAATATCATGCATTCGTTGCGCCCGGAATAGGAGGAAAAATGAATAATTTTTCAATTGATACAGTTATTGATCTGATTAAACAATCGAATCAAATTGATAGATTTGTAAATTTGAATTTAACAGGAAGAGAGTTTGCTTCGAATTTTGATATTGCACGAAGTCAATCAATTGAAATGTTAAAAGAATTAAAAGCATACAAGGATGCAGAAGAAAAAGGATTGCTTTTACACTTGCCTTTTGATGTTGGCTCGGAAATTTATGTTTTGACAAAACGCCTTCATATAAAAAGCGGCAAAATACATTCCAAAATCGAAAAATTCACAATTCGCAAGTATGTGTATAATTCATTGAAACATTTTGTGATTGTCGGCATTAGAAAATACGGCGGCGATGTTGTTGAAGAACATTTTTTCAAAGAGGAAATCGGCAAGATCGTATTCGAAAAATACGCAGAAGCCGAAGCGGCATTGAAGAAGATGCAGGAGGGCGAATGAATGGAAAGATTGACTTGCAAATATGAAGAATTATCCGCGCTTCGCGATTTATGCACGTTTGACAAAAACAACGAATGCATTGATTGCAAATCATGCGCCGCATGTTGTGAAGAAGAATCTGTCAACGATTGTGCATTTTGCCCGATTCAAGATGCATTTGACAAATTAGCAGAATACGAAGATGCAGAAGAAAAAGGATTGCTTCTTCGCCTGCCTTGCAATGCCGGAGATCCTGTATATAGAATCAATCCCGGCGCAATGGATCCAATTATTGAAATGATGGTGCAAACAATTGCAATCCGGCATCATGCAACATCCGTAAAATCAGTTTGTTTATATTGTATAGATTTAAAAGATTTGAATGAATCTTTTTATCTTGAAAAAGCATTTGGAAATGATGTGTTTTTCACAAGAGAAGAAGCCGAAGCGGCATTGAAGAAGATGCAGGAGGGCGCAGAATGACAATTGAAGAAGCAAAAGAAGAATGTCCAACATTTGATTTTTTTATTTCGGATGCGTGCTGTCAATGTACGGCAAACGATTGGTATTGCCCTTCGTTATGTCATGACTTAAAAAAGGCGGAACGCATGCCATTTGAAAAAATTCAAGCGGCTTATGCGCGCCATGATGGAGATATGAAAAAAATTTTTAGATACATTAAACAATACAGAATTTAAGGAGGGCGAAGAATGAAAAGAATAATTGAAATTGAAGTCAGATGTTGCGGCGATTGTCCGTTTTACAGTTGGAAAAAACACAAATGCGAAAAAGGCGCAAAAGACGAAGGCACAGCACAAGACAATTTTTATTTAGATTGCCCCTTGAAATGGCGTGAAAAGAAGCAGGAGGAAAAACAATGATGAATGAAATTCTTTTATCCCTGCATCCGCAATATTGGGATCTTATCAAAAGCGGCAAAAAAACAATTGAGATCCGCAAGTCGAAGCCGCAAACGATGCTTCCCTCCCGTGTTTTCGTTTATATCACAGGCGGAATCGGCGTTGCAGGATGCTTCGATTGCGAACAGATCACACAATCTTCGCCGGAATATTTCACAAGCGATTTTTGCAAAGGCGATACATGCTTGACATTGGAAGAATTGCAGGAATATGCCGCCGGGAAATCGCTGTTCGGATGGCATGTGAAGCCGGGAAGCGTTACCGAATACGAATCCCCCATCGAATTGCAAAGAATGGGGATCAGCTACCCGCCGCAATCATGGCGTTATTTGAAAAAGGATGATGCAGAATGAATAAAACCGAATTGAAATCACGTTTGCCGGATTTCTTGATTGAGCAGGAAGAAAACGAAAAATCGAATAACACGTTGAAGAAATACAAGCGCAACATTGAATTTTTTCTTGAATGGCTTCCGGAAGATGTTGAAATCGACAAAACGATCGCGATCGCATTCAAGCGGCATTTGCTCGATGATCTGCATTTCCGAACAAACACAATCAACAATTATGTTGTATGCGTGAATAAATTCTTGTATTGGTGCGGCTTGCAGGATTGCAAAGTAAAACAGTTGAAGAAGCAACGAACAGCATCCAACAATGAAATTTTATCACTTGCAGATTTCAAACGCCTGCTTCGCTTCGCTCGGCGGTTCAATCAAGAAGATACATATTTGATTATGAAGATTCTTGCAATGACCGGGATCCGGATTGAAGAATTGTCTGTTTTTACTGTTGAGAACGTGAAATCAAATTATATTCGCGTTCGGAACAAGGGCAAGGAAAGAACGATCATTTTGCGGCAGGACTTGGCGCGCGAAATTCGGGCATATTGCCGCGAAAATAACATCAATACAGGAATTATATTCTTCTGTCAATCAAAAGGCAAAATGATGGCAAAGAGCACGATATGGCGGCGCATGAAAAAGATTGCAGGCGCGGCGAAGGTTCAAAAAAACAAAGTGCATGCGCACAGCTTCCGGCATCTGTTCGCGAAAATGTATTTAAACGAATACAACGGATCGATTGCAGAATTGGCGGATATCCTCGGACATAATTCAATCGAAACAACACGCATCTATGCACAGACAACCGATGAAGAAAAACGCCGGAGAATGGAGAAAATAAAATTTTAAATGATTGATTTTTCAAAAAGTAATTATTCATGCGAAGGGCAAATGAATTTCGATGAATGCTTGCAGGAAATCGAAAATTATAAATGGGAAACAGGGCAATATATGAATTTGCCTGTTGCGGAACAGGAGGAAACAGAAAATGAACATAATTGATTATATTCCGTTTGGATATGAAAATGCGATATCGCGAAAAAGTCTTTCAATCGTTACCGGATTGAATGATCGCGTTGTTCGTCAGCTTATCGAAACAGCGCGCCGCGACACAATTATTATTTCAAATGATGATGGATCCGGATATTGGCGTTTTCCGGAGAATCCAACAGAAACAGAAATCAATCTGTTACATAAATATGTGAAACAGCAGGAAAGCCGCGCGAAAAGCATCTTCTTCGCACTTCGCCCGGCGCGAAAAGCAATCAAGGAGGGCAGAACATGAGAAAAGAAAATCCGGATATTAAATGGATCAAGATTTCAACAAATATTTTTTCGGATGAAAAGATCCTTCTGATTGAGCAAATGCCGGATGCCGACACAATCATCGTTGTATGGTTCAAATTATTGGCATTGGCAGGCAGGGAAAACAATTGCGGCGTGTTCGTCATGGGCGGCAAAATTCCATATACGGATGAAATGCTTGCAACAATCTTCCGCCGCCCTTTGCAAACTGTTCGTCTTGCATTGCAGACATTTGAAGCGTTCGGAATGATTGAAATTATCGAATCCCCGAACGGATCCGATGTGATAACAATTCCGAATTGGGAAAAGCATCAAAATGTTGATGGAATGGACAAGATCAGAGAACAAACGCGATTGAGAGTTGCGAAGCATCGCGAAAAACAACGTCTTGCGTTATCGTGTAGCGTTACAAGTAACGATACAGAAACGCCGTGTAACGCCACAGAGGAAGAAGAAGAAAAAGAGAAAGAGAAAGAGGAAGAAAAAGAAGAAGAAAAAGAGAAAGATAATATAAACGATTCGCAAGACGAATCGGACAACGAATCGTTTCACGAATCATGCAGATTGATTATTGATTTTTTAAATAATCGCGCCGGAACAAATTACAAAGCATCATCAAAGAAAACACAATCATGCATTCATGCAAGATTGAAAGAAGGATTCACGCTTGATGATTTCTACATCGTTATTGATAAAAAGGCGCAAGAATGGATCGGCACAGAATACGAAAAGTTTCTTCGCCCGGAAACATTGTTCGGAACGAAATTTGAAGGCTATTTGAACGCAAAGATCAATCCGAAGCAATCAAGGCAATCAAACATTCAAAATCGTGTTTCCGCTGTTGATTCGTGGTAAATAGGAGGGTTAGGAATGGAAAGAGAACAATTCAAAGTTTTATGCAAAGGCTTGAAAGCTGTTTACACGCATGAAACATTCTTGCCGGATGCAGATGCATTCAATATATGGTTTTCACTTCTCGGCGATCTTGATTATTCCGTTTTGAATGCGGCAATTCAAAAATACATGGTAACAAGTAAATTTCCGCCCACAATCGCAGATCTTCGCGATATCGCAACAACGATTTCAACAGGCGAAATCCCGGATTGGGGCGAAGGTTGGGAAACAGTATTGCAGGCGATCCGCCGCTTTGGATATTATCGCGAATCGGAAGCATTGCAAACTATGGATGAATTAACGCAAGCATGCGTTCGCCGCTTGGGATGGCGAAATCTATGCATGAGCGAAAACAACAATGCAGATCGGGCAAATTTCCGGATGCTTTATGAAAACATTGCAGAACGGACAAAAAAAGAAAGCATCCTCCCGATCTCACTCAATAACACGATTAAACAATTGAATCAAAATGTTGTCAATCGATTAGAAGCAAAAGGAGGATCGGAAGCATGCCGAATGTTAGAGCATTAAACAAAAACAAATACAACATCAGCAATTTTCGATTCCGTGAATTATATTATTACTGTTTGCAATATAGCGAATGGAAGGAAGAATTGCAGATCATGCGCAATCCGTTGAAGGGCATGCAATATTCGGACATGCCCGGAAGCGGCGCGCCGGGCAATCCAACGGAAACAATCGGGATCCGTTGTGAAAAGCTGTCAAGGAAATGCGGATTAATTGAGCGTGCGGCGGCGTTGGCGGATCCGGAATTGAAAAATTTCATCATTTACGCCGTAACGAATGAAAAGATTTCGTTCACGTTCTTGAAGCAACAAAAAAACATTCCTTGCGAAAGCGATCGATACTATAACAGCCGCAGGAAGTTCTATTTCTATTTAGACAAATTATTGAAGGAGGATGAAGCATGACAAAGAATGAAATCAAGAGCAAGTTAGAAGTTTTAAAAGATTGGGTTGGAAATGATTCATTAACTAGACAAGACATGCAAAATGCTATTGATGAAGCAATACAAGCACTTGAAAAACCGCCGCAAATAGTAGAGATATTAGAAGGCGATCTTCTAATAATCAAAACAGATACGTTATTGCATCCGGAACATTTATATAAATTAAGACAGGATGTCAAGAAACAAAAAGAATCCGGCGTTCTTGTGTTAGATGCTCGGTTTGATTATACAATCGTTAAAATGAATAAGGAGGATAAAACATGAAAGATAAAATAAAAGAATTGATTCGTTTTCTTAAAATCGCAGAAAATATCAAAGCATCGGCGCAAATAAAAAAAGAAGATGTTCCTGTTTTAATAAAAGTGTTAAACGATTATTTGCGATATCACGATTCACACAGCGCGTTGTTCGAAGAAGAAAAATTCAAAGAGATTGAAAAGGCACTCGGATTTGATTTGTTCATATGGCAAAAAACTTTCATTTCAATGGGTGTTATGCGACAAACAGGAGAAACAACGGCGCGTTGCTTACGTTCTTTGGTTTTCGGCAATTGCCCGATTGATTTTTCAAATCCGCCATCATCCCAAAGAGAAGCATGCGAAAGATATCAAATGTTGCGCATCAAAGAAAAATTGGATGAAGAAGGCATTCAAACAAATCCGATATTCACAACAAAAAGAGAAGTGAACAGATATTTACAAGAATGCAGGAATCACAGAGTCACGCCGGAAGGAATCGCAAATCCGCCGCAAAAATTATGGAGGGTATGAAATGAATAAACAGGAAATGAAATATGTTTATCTTTGGAAGGAAACGCCGCGCGTGCAATCATCATATCCATGCCCGGATTTCGTTCAATTCTGCATCGAATGGGATGCGGCATGTCGCAGAATTAAAAACGCAAGCAAACACAGGAGGGCGAAGAATGGGCGCAGGAAACAAAATAAGCATGCAGGATGTTAAAGCATACGAAATCACGATTGCAAAATGTGGATGGCTTGAATTGATATGGATTGCTTCGCCGCTTGGGTATAGCAAATATAAAATCAGATCCAACAACGAAACAATCTATGAATCAATGTTTCTCACGCATGCAATGCAAAGATATAATGATATTGTTCAATAAAAAAATAAAAATACCACAATCACAGGACAAAAAAACATGTTATTGTGATAGCGTGATAATAAAGAATGTTGACACAAATCCACGTTCCTCCCATCGCAGAAGCCGCATTCAATCCTCGGATGCGGCTTTTGTTGTGGAACAAAAGGAGGGCGCAAAATGGCGCAGGAATGGGCGAAGCCGTTCTATAATAGCAAGGCATGGAAGGCGTGCCGCAAAGCATACATCCAAAAGCGCACGTTGATTGATGGCGCGATGTGTGAGATCTGCCACAAAGAGCCGATCTTCATTGTGCATCACAAAAGAATTTTAACGCCTGCAAACATCAGCGATCCGGACATTGCATTGAATCATTGCAATCTTGAAGGCAATTGCAAAGCGTGCCATGACAGGCAAGAAGGACATTTCATTGATTCGTTAGGCATCCCGAAATTGAATTGTTCTTTCGATGAATCCGGCAATCCTGTTGATTTGCGGAAGCTTTAGAAATAAAAATATCCCCCCCATTTCCTTTTTATTTTAAGAGCCACGGAGAC
>JAEIGA010002448.1_pt1 | contig 29626 bp, 28 predicted proteins | sample 9270691 | NCBI WGS metagenome assembly JAEIGA01 (sample SAMN17057246, study PRJNA624740) | gut metagenome | biome: biome; isolation source: fecal sample | host: Bos grunniens | place: China: Xizang | collected 2019
AGTCGGGTGCGGCGAATGAAGAAGTTTACTGAAAAAGTGCTCTTTTGCATAATATTATAAGTTTTAATTGCGCCTCAATATCGGGGCTCGTTGTAAGAATAGTGCTGATTGGTGAATAGGGGTTACGGGAAAAGAAAAAATGTGTACATTTTTATGACCATATTGTTGGTGTGTACATAAATAGACGAAAATACCCGACAAAAAGTGCCGGGTATTAGGTGGTTGAAATCATTGTAAGATGTTGAAGAATAGCGAAATACGGCACGATTAGCGTGCTATTTATGGACACATTGTTGGTATGTACACGAATAGACAAAAATACCCGACAAAATTGCCGGGTATTGGATAGTTGAAATCGCTGTAAGATATTGAAAAATAACGAAATACGACGCAATTAGTGTACATTTTTGAGGGATCCAAAAAATGTCCATGAATAACACACTAAACTGCTTCATTTTGCACCAAAAGTGCCGATTTTTACCAAAAGAAAAACGCCGCAAATCATTGATTTGCAGCGTTTTGTTGATTTTAACCTTTGGTTCAAGTGGTGCCACCGGGATTCGAACCAGGGACACAAGGATTTTCAGTCCTTTGCTCGACCAACTGAGCTATGGCACCATCATCTATGTATGCTCAACTCTTGTTAAGCGAGTGCAAAGATAAGCACATTTTTTATTTCTGCAAACTTTTTTGTGAAAATATTTTACACTTTTTACAACGACAATCTATAACTTATTATTAATCAGATAAAAACAGCGTTGCTTAATTATATCTATATTTTCGCTCACTCTACAAAAATCGACATCAACGCACCACATCTTACCCGACTACCCTATTTGCGGCGTACAAGTCGCCACTCCAAAATCTCGTGTAATATCCACATTACAGCAAGTGCCCACTCTAAATGGTCGAGGTCGAAGAGCTTAAATACAAATATGAGGCAGAGAAAAACTGTCAAATCTCCCGCAAAGAGATAACGCCAGCGTTTGATATTCACCTTATCTCGATCTTCATATATCACGCTCCACAGATACCAATTATCGAGCTTACCAAGCAGCGTAAGCACAATAATCAGGAGCAACACCAGCAAACATACAATCAAGATAGCTATACTCATATCAACATATCATTTCGTTAGTTCATAGATGGGCGGTAGATGGTATCCCACAAATAGCTATCATCACTACTCTTGGAATCACACCTCTTTCTCTTATCAAAGGTGCTCACAATCCACTCCCAGAGCACATCGCGGTCAGGGTTATTTAGCTCTACCTCAACATCGGGCATAATGTATTCACAATCATCTTTAGCGCGATCTGGGCGCACAAAATACTTATGGCTGACGGTAGCTATTGTCCCTGTATTAGGGAGTGTGCAGTAGAGCAGGTCGCCATAATGGCTGGGCTTACCACCCGACGACTCGCCAACGATAATACCTACCCCATTATCACGCGCAAGCGTCAACAGCAGCGTCGCGCTACTAAACGACTCCTTACCCTCGACAAAGATGACATTACCGCGGAAGATACGCTCCAAATCGAGGTTAAGCTGGTGTTGTGTCGAGTCTTGCGCGGGTTGTGCCCTCTCTACAGCCACCCTATTATGGTCGAAACGGAACATATCATACACCTCGCCCACTACAACAGGCTCACCATCGTAGGTAAAATTGCGATAGTAAGGGTAGGTAGATATAAGCAGCTCTGAAATGCGCACATCGACACCATAGCTCTTCATATCTGCATTAGGTATTAACCACGAGAGCAGGACGTTACCGAGCATACTATTACCACCGCCATTATACTGAAGGTCGACAACGAGGGTCTCGACCTGCTTTTCCTCGATTTCAGCCATCATCTCCGCAACAAAGCTATCGAAGCGTGCAATCTGCTGATATTGTGGGTGCGTCACCCTATCGACAAACTGGTTAAACTGAAGATAGCAGATGCCCTCGTTCTCAAAAACAGTGTAGTCAAAGAGGGTATTGCGCATCGCCGTAACACGCTCTATGTCGTCACGCTGCAAGCGCGCTATCTTCAAACTATTCTTATTTATTGCAGCGATATCTACACTACTGCCATCAGCTAACGTAAGCGTTAACAGCTCGTCGCTCATACCCAGAAACGACCAGAACTCCGCGAACATAAGATACTCTTTAACAAGATTCTCGAAATTCACATCATTGTCGGCACTAACAATCGCTCGTGCCTCTTTGAGGATGCTCTTTAGCGGACGACCATTAATGAGCTTAACCTCACGACCCAGCAACTCCTTATGCTCCTCCGCAGTGACATCAACTATTGCGGGCTTATCGCCATCAAGAGCCAACCTCACGGGAAATATCGTATTCATATCGCCCCAATACAATATTGCCGTATGTCCATCGCCGAGCGATGCTGCCAATCGGGCTAACATCAATCTAAACGCCTTAACATCATCGAGATTTGCGCACTCTCGATACATCTTACGCACTCTCCTATCAAGGGTTGCACGATGTTTTGCATCGGCATAGTAGGGATGCGTAGTTGACAGCATATCTGCATACAGCAATAGGTCTTGCTGGTACGCATTACCGCCAGTATATCTACTCGAGGTCTCAATAGCCTCGCTATGGTACTCTGCGATATTCTGACCGTATAACGCAACAGCCACAAACAGAGATACAACAATTAATAGAGTGCGTTTCATAGGTTTTGCAGTTTTAAGGGTTAATCTATCTTCGGCCCCAAGTCTCCATAAGCACAACGCCCAATATTGAGACGCCGACAATTATCAAGGCAGAGATCAGTTCGCTACCAATAAGTGGCGTAAGCGGGATCATAACAGCCACAACAACAAGCAACGCCGCGTTGATAATTCGCAACTTTGGGAAATTGTATAGCTCACGCGCAGGATTAAGAGTGTTTATCATCCAGTCGCCCTTGCCCAAAACCAGCATTATTGCCATTGCCACCAAGACAACAGACAAGATAATCGTCACTACCGTATCAGTATTCATCGTCGAGGTAATTAGAGTAAATTGTAGCTACGCTGACGCTTGTTGCGCATACGCATAAGGGCTATCGTCTCGCATGAGCGGCGACGTATATAGCGCAGGCGCAAGAGGCAGCCCAAGAAGATTATCCACATCAGCACAGACATCACAGAGATATTACGCGCTGTCTCAAAGTCAAGATCCTTCGTCCAAAACAATATCCACGGGAGCACCGTCCACACAACAGCCGTCAGAGATGTCGCCCACGACGCCTTTGTCCAGCAAGGGCGCGGCGCCATACGGCGATAGACAAGGACAAGTCCTACTATATAGAGCACAACGGCTAAAATTATCCGCAGCTCCGTGATATGCTCAACACCCGCCAAGAACTTCACCTTATCGAGTGGCACATCAAACGACGTCATAAAAAATGCCGCTAAGAAGAAGATATCTGCCAAACGAAATTTAGCCTCATCGGGGCTCTTACCCAGACGGCGGTTAGCCTTACGCACAATATCTCGGTAGTTGAACTTCCAAATACTAAACCTATTCCTCATTGCTTGGTTCCTCCTTTGTTTTGCGTTTTGCACGAGGCTTGCGCCCGCTACGACGCAAAGCCTCGGCGATTATCCATTGCAGCTGACCATTGGTCGAACGAAACTCGTCGGCAGCCCACTTCTCGAGTGCCTCCATCGTCTCGCCTTCAATGCGAAGTACAAAGCTGCGCATATTTGACTCCTTCGTAGCCATAGGGGGGGGGTAAGCAATTTAGTTATGAAGTGTACCTGTATTTACCACGGGCTGTGCAGCCTCATCTGCGCATAGAACAACAAGCAGGTTGCTGACCATAGCTGCCTTGCGCTCCTCGTCAAGCTCTACGACATCCTCGGTTGATAGACGCTCAAGGGCGATCTTAACCATAGACACAGCACCCTCAACGATCTTCTCGCGTGCCGAGATAATAGCATCTGCCTGCTGGCGACGCAACATTGCGGCTGCAATCTCGGGAGCATAAGCGAGGTAGTTAAGGCGTGCCTCCATAACCTCGATACCAGCCATAGAAAGACGCTCGTTAAGCTCGTCGGTGAGGCGGTCATTTATCTCGTCGCCACCAGAGCGGAGTGTAATCTCCTCTTCGCTGCCGTTTGTATTCTCGTCATAGGCATACATACCTGCCACCTGACGTAGTGCCGAGTCGCTCTGAACAGCTACGAAGTTCTCGAGGACATTCATACGGGCATTTGAGCCTGTTGTGCCAATCTCGACGGGTGCATCAATCTCAAAGACAGCCTTATACGCGCCATCCTCCTTAATCTTCCACACAAGCACCAAGCCGATAAGGATGGGGTTACCAGCCTTGTCGTTAACCTTGATGGGGTCTACGTTAAGGTTACGAGCACGCAACGACAGCTTCTTAACAGACATAAAGGGGTTTACCCACCAGAAGCCCGTCTTGTAGAAGGTACCGCGATAGTTACCAAAGAAGAGCAACACGCGAGCCTCATTAGGCTCAAGCATCACATAGCCACATAGCATAATGATAGCAGCCAGAATAGATACGACAAGTAGCACGATGTAACCGACAACAGGCTCGTTAATCTGTGCGAGTCTAACGATGCTAAATACAGTAGCCGCAATGAGCAAAAGGTTGACGATGATTGCCACAAAGCCATTTAGCTTCCAACCTGAATAGGTGTAATTCTTGTTCTCCATAGTTGTTTAATGTTAATTTATACTATTTGTTGTTTACTTAATTTTGTCTTACATCGCACGTCTGGAATACTCCAATTTTTCACAGAACAGAATAATATCATTTTGATATCACAAAGATACAACCAAATATTTCAATTTTCCAAACTTTTCGGCAACTTTTTTTATATATTTTTATTTTGACAAAGTGAGTAATGGCGGCAACAAGAGTGCATTTAAGCTATTTTTATGCAGAATACATCATTTATTACATAAATGGTGTATTTTTGGTTGTTTACTCAAAAATAAATTTATAACTTTGCGTAATATATTGCGCATACACACACAGAGAGTTTATATATGAAGAAGATACTAACCATAATTTTGCTGCTTGCAACAGTCAACATTGCACTCGCCAACTCCCCAAAGGCGGTGATTAAAGATATTCTCAAAAAGGACAACCTCGGAGCTTGGGAGAACCTAAATCGCGTACCCGTAGAGGAGCGAAATGGGCTGTACCTGCTTGCCAAGGCGATGTACGACATTATCATTGATGGCGATTCGGGCTCAAATATGTTAATAGGCTATAAGCTCTTTAGCGACAACTACGATATGATAAAAAATCACGAAGATCTGCCGTCGCTGATGAAGAGCTGCAACACGTCGATAGACTCTGTCAAGAGTATATTAGATATAAACTCGGCAGAGTATGTCTACAAGAGCAATTCGGTGGAGATGTACGAGGAGTATATACCTATGGCGCGCAAAGCCCTACACCCCGAGCTCGAAACAATCGAGTACAAGTATGCTATTTTGTGCCAAAAAGATGACGTATGCTACAACTTCCTTAAGGACTATCCCGCCTCGGCATATAAGACAGAGGTGAGGACGCTCCTCGGCAAGCTGTTAGCTGCGGGCGACGAGCATACCATCAAGCAGTTTATCACAGATTTCCCCGACTATGAGGATATTGCAACGCTAAAGGCTCGACTCACAGAGTTGCAGTATGCGCGCGTGTCGCAGTCGAGCGATTTGAAGCAGATACGTATATTTGTCGACGAGCACCCCGAGCATCCGCAGGTAGGTGCGCTCAAGCAGAAGATGGCAGACATAGAGTTCCCCACGCTCGGCGACAGCTACGAGGAGCTTAAGAGGTTTAGAGACTACTACGGCGAAAGCGTGACACAGAGTGCAGCAGTAAACAGCAAACTACTCGTCTATGACATCATAAACAGTGGCGATATAAAGATGATTATATCCTATGTCAAGACCAATGGTTACGACAAGTACTACTCACAGTTTATGCGTAGTCTATATCGTAACAACGGCTACTATATCCTCACACCCAACATCAATGAGGTGTCGCTCATACGCTTTGCCGACAACCGCGGCAAGGTGGGATATATGGACTTTAACGGTCAGATAGTTATCGCACCACAGTTTGACAGCGGCTATACCACATCCTACTTTGAGGATGCATATAGCAACACTATGGCGAAGGAGTTTATGTTGCAACGCTCCTACGCTGCGGTATGCCTCAATGGCAAGTGGGGTGTTATAAACACAAAGGGCGAGTTTTTCATAGAGCCTAAATATGTGGATATCAAGCTCGATAACCACAATGTATATGGCTGTGTGCTTAAGGACACAAGCGACATCGTGTGGTTTGACACGACAACATACGACTACACGGGTGCTATAATACGCAGCAACGAGCAGACATTCCTTATGGAGGCAGATTTTCAGTATAACAAGGATGTCGACATCAAGCCACTACCGAAGAAGCGTCGTATAACCTACGTCTCGCCACGTTACGGCTATATCAAGCGCGAGAATACCATCATCAACACTGCGGGCGAGAGCAACGTTATCGTCGATAAGGTTATCAAGGGCATAACGGAGAATATCGCGCTGTGCAACTGCAAGGAGAATGGCACAGATAGGAGATACTTCGTAAACCTCGATAGGCTCACCACATCATCGCGCATCAAGCCCTGCGACTATGACGATGTGGGCAAGATTAGCTGCGGGCTTATCGCTGTGCGCAAGGGCGATAAGGTGGGCTTTATCAACGAACAGCTCGACGAGGTTATACCCCTGAAGTATGGCTGTGACGCTACGCTGCCTATGTTTACTTGTGGCGTGGCGGCTGTTAAGGATGACAGCGGACGATTTATCCTTATCAACACTGCGGGCGAGAGGGTGTCGGAGCTATCATACCAGCAGCTCACAGCACTTGGCAGCAATGGCAGAAGCAGCAACCCTGGACTCTTTATCGAGCAGTCGGAGAGCGGCAGCAATGCACGCTACCGCATCATCGACACCGACGGCTCGCCACTTACGCCGTGGATAGAGAAGTACCCTACGGTGGTTGACAACTGCGCAATAGTTGTTAGCGTGGAACAGACCACACAGCACTACTTCTATAAGCTGTAACCCACTCCTCACGCGCGCTGCCGAAGCAGGGCGAGGCTTGCATTGCAGGGAGAGTAGGGAGAGTTGATAGTATGGATGATTTAGGGACATAATATAATGCAACAAGCGACAGTCATACGGCTGTCGCTTGTTTTGTTTGGTAGTATATTTATAACCGATATTGAATGATTTTGTTCAATATTAACTCCAAGCCGCCACACCAAAACTATCAAGAATGATCCTATTCAAATCCTCAACAGAATATTTATCAACGGAATCATCAAGAGATAAGATTATTGTATACGAACTAGAAGAGTTATTTAATTTCATCTTTACCAAATTTCCCTCATAATCAATTTGGTATGTATCCTCTCCTCTATCTACGGTAATATTAATTATTCGACCACTCTCATCATAATTTATGGAAGCTACGTCCCAAGTATCCGCCTCTCCATTATTATTTACATATTGTCCAGTTGCATTTAATATACGTGGCTCCTTTAAGGAATTCTCCATTATATGCGAGAATACATCTAATGCTAAATCATTTATAATGTGTGGCACAAAGTCATCTACCGATCTATTAAGGCTAACAGCAGTGGTAGCTCCGTTGCTATGGCTCACTACAATAGAGTTCTTTTGATATGAGAATGTATATTCACCATCGTCCGTTATAATCTCCGCAATTCTCTCATCTTCATAGTAGTTGATCTCCCACTGCCAACTATTAGCATTATCCTCGGTTATGATATCACAAATTCTCAATGTGGTATCAGTTTTAGAGCTTGGAGATGGATTTTTGAAGCCGTCATCCACAGCGCACGCTATTACAGCAATGCTGACAAAGAGACCCAAACAGAATGAGCAAATGATAGATAAATTTTTTTTCATAGCTTAAGTATGATTTATCTCCGTCCACCCCCTAAACGAAAAAAACAAAAAGAAAGTGTGGAGATGCTTGTTTATCTATTGAGAGGCTCTGGTAAACCTTGTATCAAATAAACAATACCCCACACTTGATCAGTATGGGATAGCGCAAAACGTATACTAAACACACTGATACAAGTGATGAGTGCTATCGTTATCCTTGATACATTTGAAATTTACCAGATTTCTCAATAAGGATCAGCGAAACACTTTCACTAAAAAATATGTAATATCGAGAGCGTACTCACGATAATACAAAATTAAGCAAACTTTTTCTTTTTAACAAGAAATAATAACACGAAAAGTTAGAGAGCCGCGAGTGGAGCATAGTTGGCGTATCATACTCTCACGGCTCAAATAAGAAGGTGCGAGATGGGGTGCTGAGTCGAAAATAGCTCGGATGGGTAGTACTTGGTGTACGTCCCATTCGAGCTATTGAACTTCGTGACGCAGATTGCGCCTTATCACAACAAATCACTGTTCCACTCGCCACCACCATCTTTATAAAACACTGGCAGGTCGCCTGCGATACGCTTCAAAGCAAGATAGCTCTCATAGAGACATATACCATTTGAGCTTTCGTCAGCCAAGAAGAGGGCGATGACAGAGGGATGACGCTTGACGGTATGCGCCATTTGCAGCGTGCGCTCGACATAGTCGGCACGCCACTTGGGGTTATTCGAGGGGTTCTTACCACGCTTACGCGACGTGCCCGACAGCCAACTATTAATGGGGGCAGTAACGGCGACATATACACCAAGCTCGTCGCAGCGGCTCAACACCTCGTCGCGCACCTCGCCCGCAGTAAAACGTATCGCGCGGCAGCCACCCGCATAGGCGTTATCAACATCGGCGACCTCGACATCTGGCGACATATCTCTCCACACAACATCGGTTGCTTGACGGTTGATAGTAAACCCACCATCGGCATACTCCACCTCGCGCAGGGCAACGGGCATATCATAAAACTCGACATCGCGTCCATCGACACGGTTTTTAAGGCGCAGGCTGATGCGCACGGGCGACCTGTCGCTCCAGAGCATAGTATCGGCAACAGTAGCACCAAAACGCATTGTGTCAACGCCTCGCATACCGAGGCTCACATCGCGCTGACCCGACACAAGGCGCAGGGTGTCGTTGAGGTAGATATCATAGTATATGCGTGACACCTTATTTCCGAGGGTCTCATTGTGCATAACAACACCAAAGCTGACATTTGCACTATTATCGCCACCCAGAGTCGTGTGGTAGAATATATCGCGCACGCGCACGCGCGGCTGTGATATAATATATACGTCGGGCAGGGTCTTTTCAGAGCCCTTGAAGCACTCGATAGCCGCCACATCATCAGACTTTAGCAGGCGTATCTCAACGCTGTTTTTATCCTCGCGCGAGAGCTTCGTGATGTTATACTCGGCAGCACCAAAGCCATTGGTAGAGCCTCCAGCACGCTTGCCATTGATGCGCACCTCATAGGGGCAACCAGCGTGCTCAATACGCAGGAATATCTGTCGCTCCACCCACGAGAAGGGATATGTAAACTCGCCTCGCAGGGTTCCTTCAGAGGGTTGCGACCACTCTGTAATAGGCTGCATATAACGTTGCTTCGTCATAGCGCGTGCCGCAGCAGCATCTGCCGTAGGATAGGGAATAAGGCGCGTGCGGTGGAGGTCGCAGCCATCGTTAGGCGATGAGGGCGACTGCGCACACACTAAAGATGTAACTGCCGTGAAGAGTACGGCAAGCAGTGTATATGTGGTTATACGCTTCATAGTGACTATTTTTTATATGACGGACGCGAGTTACGCCACTCTACAACCTCGGGCGACAGCTCGTCGAGACGATCTACCCACATACGGTTCTCCACAAGGCGACGACGGTCATAGTTGATACGCTCTGTGATAGGGAACGACGGCTTACGGCGAGATGTAGCCTCGTCGCGCTGTGTAGCGCGTATCTTGCGATCAAATACCGTATTTCGCACAGGGCGCATATCGCTATGCCACTTAAAGTCGGGCAACTCGCGCTCTTGCGTCTCTGGAATCATATCCATAGGATAGAGCACATACTCCGGATTTTGGCGATAGGTAATCTTATCCATCTCGCCATTGTCGTTGAGATAGAAGGTGATGCCAGCACTCTCGATATACATAAAGCCTGTAACATCTGTCGTGTTCTCCTCCTCCTGCATATAGTAGATGGTCTGGGCGTTGCCGTCGACATCGTTGCGATATACCGAGCCATCGCGGAACAGAGCCACCATATCCTTACCCTTAACCTGATTGTAGTACATAGTGTCTATTTCCGAGCCCAATATCGGGTCACCCATAAAGTGTGCCTTCGTAATAGCCTGATTTTGTGTATACAAAGCCATCGAATCGGAGGTTATCTGATTCTTCTCGTTCCACATAATGGGGTTGACATAGAGGCGTATCACAGAGTCGGTATTGAGCAACGACAACGAGTCGCACACAACCTGCGAGTCGCTACGGTACATCTTGACACGTCGGTATGCCTTTATCAGCTTGTAGACACTATCGGCGGGTATCGTGGGCTCAAGCAACGTAGAGTCCATAGCCAACGAGTCGGCAAGAGAGTCACGCGCCATTGTATCACGCAGGTCACGTGCCATAGTATCGCGCGTGTCACGTGCCAACGAGTCGGGACGCATAGGCTTTCCATCATTGATGCTATCGGTAGCAAGCGAGTCGATGGTGTAGTCCTCGCCCGTATAGACCTTACCACGCTTCAGCGCACGTGCCTTTGCCCTATCAATCTTTCGACGACGACGCTCCTCGCTCTTCTGCTTGGCGCGTTTGATACGATCCTGCTCCGCCTCGTAGATACGTATGTTACGCTCACGACGCTCGGCAATGATGGTGTCTATCTTCATACGCAACAGCGAATCCTTAATCTGCTTTATAGAGTCCTGCACAGCTCTCTCGATAGCCATTATAGAGTCGCGCTCCGCCTGTTCTATAGCCAACAGCGAGTCACGCTCGGCACGCTCAATAGCCAACAGTGAGTCACGCTCGGCACGTATCGCCATCTTGAGAGAGTCACGCTCGGCACGTTTTGCACGCTTCTGTGCAACAAGCACATCACGCTGAACACGTTTCAAAGAGTCTGCGACACGCTTCGACTCATACTTATCTGCCTGGCTATCAACAACTGTAGCTACGGCATCTTCAGCTGCCGACACCTCGACAACATCGCTCTGTGCAGTGGGCTCAACATCTGTTGCGCTCGCAGCAGTATCTGTCACGCTCTGCTCGACGACAACTGCACCCTCAACGCCCACATTCTCGATTGTTGCAGCTTCTGTGGTGGTATTGTCGGCTGTTGTCGGCTCTGCAGGCATCTCCTCCGCAGGCTGTATCTCGGCAACAGGTGCCGACTCCTCGCTTACGCTCTCTTGCGCAGTCTCTGTGGCAAGCGGCGGCTCGGCAGAGGCAGCACTCTCGACTACGTCTACTGACTTTTTCGCAATCGCATCGCTCACAGGAGCTACGACCTTTTCCACAGCGTCGACAGCCTCATCCGTAGCAGCGGCAACCTCTCCTGCAGACCTCTGCATTCTATTCGCACGCTCCTCCATCTCGCCACGCGTAGCCTCCTCGATAGTCTCAAAGGCAGAGATGGTATACATCCACAGCGTATCGGCACACAAGAAGAGCGAGTCGGTCTGGGCAGGGTCATAGTTAATCATAGATGGGCGACGCGTAAAGAAGGCATTGCCTGGCTCATCCCACCACTCGCCATAGTCGGCAAAGCCGAGAATCTTTTGCGTGGTATCATCAAGCTGTATGTTTCCACGACCTATGATATGTCCATCGGTACGGTAATACTCAATGGTGTCGCTCCATATCTCGTGCTCCGATGAAAGCAGGTAGGCATTACGCTTAAGGTGGTGGAGGTCGAGCTCCTTGATATACATACCATCATCGGCATAGAGGTACTCATCCTTATCATTCCAGATATTGGTATTGAGGAAGTACTGCGCGTTCTCGGTCTGCGTATTGAAGATAACCGAGTCACCCGTCATCTGGTAGGTCTCGTCACGCATCTCGACATTATCCACAGCGATAAGGTCGTGTGTCTTGGTGTTATAAAAGCCGCGCTCCGACTCCATAAGGCTCTCGCCCTTCTCAACATAGCAGCCGCCATAGAACGTACCCACCTCATCGTAGGTATCGAACTCGCAGTGATAGGTGTACATAACAGCCTCACCATCGACAATCTTCACAATGTCGGAAAAGACCGTAGCGATACACGTATTGTGGTTATACTGGGCACGCTCGCCATAGACATAGGTGGTATTCTGATTAATGAGCACATTGCCGAAGCACTCGAAGCTCTGGTTGGCATAACGTATAGCACTATCGGCAAGGATAACCGCGCCGTTGTGGTGCGCAGCGAAGTTACCCACAAGGATAACTATCGTCGAGTCGCCCTTCTCGATAAGATATGAGTCGTCAGCAATCATATCAACCATACCGCGCTGTCCTGGTTTTATCTGTGATGCTGCCGCAACAACAGGTTCAGGCTCTGCCACTTCCTCCGACACTGCATCGTATACCGACAGTGGCATATAGGTAGCACTCATACGACCACTTGCCGCATATAGAAAGGCTCCAGCGACAAGCATCAATACCACAATGGGCGTAATATGTTTTCGGCGCATACTCACTCGTTACTTTACCCAGTTTTTATTTTCAAACTCGCCATCACGGAACTCGGGGGCGATATAGACATACATAGACTTTATCTTCTCTGTAAGCCAGTCGTTAAAGACCTTATCCTGCTTCTCGGCAAGTGCCATTTCCTCAAGACGTATATAGTCGTCAACGAGCGATGCCGTATGAGCGGGGATAATCTCCACGAGCTTAACTATCTTGCTCATCTGGTTGCCCATAAGGTCGGTTGTCTGGAAAGAGTTAGACACCTCGCCAACCTTGAGGCGCATAAGTGCGTTATAATCCTCCAACGATTTTCCACCATTCATACCAAAGTCCTCCTTAAGGAAACGCGTAGCAGTAAGACGCGCACCATCGTAGACACCCTGACGCTCCAAGATATCGTGGTTAGAGACGATACCACCATTATACTTCGACGATGCATCATCCGAGAAGTGTAGTGCTGCATCCTCAAAGCTAATAGAGTCGCGGCGAATAAGATCGGCAATGCTATCGAGCTTATGCGATGGCTCAAGGAGCTCGTCACGCGTAAAGGTGGGACGAAGCACGATATGGCGGCAGTGGTACAGATCGCCCTGCTTGTCGATAAGCTCAATGATGTGGAAACCGAACTCCGTCTCGACAATCTCTGACACCTGTCCAGGCTTGAGCTTCTCGAGAGCCTCGGCAAAGGGTCGCACATACATAGATGACGGAGCAGGCTCCATCTCGCCACCGTGTATCGCCGAGCCATCGACAGAGTACATACGTGCCAACACCGAGAACTTGGTCTTGCCTGTGATGACGCGCTCACGCATATCCAACAGACGCTCCTTGGTACGCTGCTGCGCCTCCTTAAGCGACGATGGGAACTTTGTAATCTGCGCGTATACATACTGCTCACCGATAACAGGCAGACTATCCTTGTCAATACGGTTATAGAAGCGTTCCACCTCACCAGGGACAACAGTGACGCGGCTCACAACCTCGCCCTGCATAGCCTGCGCATAGCTCTGCTCCTCATATCTCTGGCGCAACATCTCTCGGTAGGTGAAGATTGGCATATGCTCCTTTGCCTCAAGCGCGGGGATACCACCCTCCTGATCAATAAGCATCTGGAGGTAGGTCTCGATACGTGACGAGAGGTCGGCAGTGTTGATGTTAACGGAGTCTATCAACGCTTGATTATAGAGCAACTTCTGCTGCAGGAGTGCCTCCAAAGCCTCATTCATAGGGTCACGATCTGACGTATAGCCCATCTGTCGACGTTGCTGCACAAGTTCCTTGGCATAGCCCTCAACCTCTGAGTAGAGTATCGACGAGCCACCGACAACAGCCACAACCTTATCAAGCATAACCTGACGACGCTGCTGCGCCTGAACGCCGACAGCCGAGAGCATAAGTCCTGCGGCAATAACCGCGTACATAATCTTACGTATCATAGTATATTCTGTTTTTCCAAAATGTTACTTCACAATATTCACACTATCCTGCGCTTGTGGCGCATCTGTTGCAGCGGCACCTCGCCCCGCATCAGCCACCACAACATCCTCCTCATCGAGAACCTCCTCAACGATGATATCCTCGCTCTCGACCTCGGGTGCTGCGGGCTTCAACATTCGGCTCATATTCATCAAGAGCACAGAGTCTGTGAGTATAATACGACCCGCATCTACCGCCTCACGCAGTAGATCCGCCTCATATTGGTCGACAATATCTGCGCGACGCTCGGCATAGAGACGACGACGTATATCGCCCTCGACACACTCCAGTGGAGCAGTCTCACCCTTGCGCACGACATCAGTGATGATAAAGTAGAATAGTGCATCATCTGCCGACATCTGCTGCACATCGCTACGCGACAGCAAGTGGTCATAGCTACGTGAACGCTCCGTAGGCAGGTTGCTCAAAAAGTCGGAGTATGATACCCACGTGGTAGACATATCGCTGATATGCAACGAGTGCTTCTCGGCGAATGCCTGAACCTCGGCAATACCATTTTTAGCAACGTGCTTGAGAGCTGTAGTGAGTGTTGACGTATTACGGAAATTTCGCGGCAGTTTGACAACAACGCCACGAACCTTATTGTGATCCAGCTTAAACGATGCTGCATTTGAGCGATAGTGCGCCACAATCTGCTGGTCTGTGACCTCAAGGTCGATGGCACTATCGACATAGTATTGGTCGAGACGACGCATAATGAGCGACTGTCGGTAGTCCTCGACAAGGCGGTCAATATCCTCGTAGGATGTTGCCAACACCCTCTCGGCGCGTGCCATCTTGAGGTGCTTTAGCAGCCAGCTGTCGATGTACATACGTGCAAAGGTCACGCTATCGGCACTACTCAAACCTGCGGGCATATCACGCTGCAGCTGCTCGCGCGTGAGGTTATTACCATCCACCGTTGCCACAACATTAGACATTGCATCGCCACCATCTACACCTTGTCCCACACCGCCACAAGCCACCATAGAGAGGGCAAGGGCAAGAAATGATATGTTGATAATTTTTCGCATATTAACTCGCAAAGATACATTTTTTACTCGAAATAAACGCAAGATGTGATAATATTATTATCAAAGTGCTATTTTTTGCTTGAAAAGCACACAAAATTATATGGTTAAAATAGCGAAAACGGGACTAACCGTGTAGTCCCGTTAACATAGAGTATATTATGTCGGTAGATTGACGTATTGCCTGCCTACAAGATGTTTACCTCATCAACACCTGGTATCTGCGCAATACTCTCAATGGCCGACTGAAGCTCGCCCGCCGAGTGCACCGAGAAGTCGATGGTACATATAGCTATGCGGTCAATATTCTCCGTGGCAAGACCAATCATAAAGAGGTGCAGACGGTCAGTTATGCAGTCGATAAGGTCGCTCATAAGGTGGTAACGGTCTATACCACGAATACGGATACGCACAGGATAGAGGAAGTTCTCGTTCTCTTCAAACTGCACAGATATTATAGAGTCGCCGTGCTGCGAGGCGAGGCGTATCGCCACAGGGCAGTCGCGCTTATGCAACACAATCTCGCCATCGTGACCACGAAAACCTATAACCTCATTGCCTGGCAACGGGTTACAGTGCTCGCAACGTTCATACTCAAGGCGCGGCATATTAGCAAAGTAGCCACGCAGATAACGCTTTGCACGATAGGTAGATACGTGGTTTATCCACTCGGGACTTGGAGTAGCATCCTCGGCGGTACCAATCTCAACGCAGTCGCCACGATGCAGCACCGTACATACCGACATCAGCTTACCGTTGATGCGCGCATATACAGCCTTCTCGCCAACCTTACTATGTATCTCAAAGGCGAAGTCAAGTGCAGAGGCACCCTTTGGAAGGATAACGCCACGACCCTTGGGTGTGAATACCATAATATCGTCGTTGTAGAAGGTAGATGTGACACCATCCATAAACTCTATCTCGTGGTTGTCCTCTGCCACATCCTGCAATATTGATTTAAACTTATTGAGCCACGACGACACGTTATCATCGGTACGTTCAGCGGCACAGCCAAGGCGGGAGTTACGCACCATTCGCTCCGAAGATATGTGTATCTCCTCCCATATACCCTGCTCACTGAGCAACTTTACGTGGAAGCTCTGATAACCATTCTCCTTGGGTGCGTCAATATAGTTAGAGACGCTGCCTGGACGCTCCTTAAATGTATCGGTAAGCACCGAGTAGATATGCAAGCTGATATCCTTCTCTGACCAAGTATTGCTATTGGGATAGATGATACGTATATAGTGCTTGCCGTCGACGTGCTTAAGGTCGCTACCCTTCGACTGCATCTTTCGCCAAATGCTGTATGGCTTGCGATAGCGTATCTCTGTACGCGCTTCAATACCAGCACGTGCCAATATCTCTGATATCTTTGCCACGAAACGCTCCAAACGCATACGATCGGCAGAACGCTCATCCTCAAGCAGTCTCTCTAACAATGCATAATCACGCGGACAGCGATAGCGAAACGAAAGGTTCTCAAGTTCGGTTTTGATATGATAAAGACCCAAGCGGTTGGCAAGAGGCGCGTAAAAGTAGTCGGTCTCTCCAGCAATCTTCATCTGCTTATCGACACGCATACTATCGAGCGTACGCATATTGTGCAGACGGTCAGCAAGTTTTATAAGCAAGGCTCGGATATCGAAATGTACCGACTCGAGAATCTGGCGATAGTTATCCACCTGCTTGGAGTGCTCATACTTCTCCTTCTTCTGCTTGGTAACAGTGCCCACCAAAAATGCTACATCGTCACCAAAGCGGTCACGTATATCCTCGATTGTGTATGAGGTATCTTCAACCACATCGTGCAGAAATGCAGATATGACAAGGTTATCGCCAAGCTCAAGCTCATCTGCCAAGATTGCAGCAACAGCTATGGGATGTATGATATAAGGCTCACCACTCTTACGACGCTGCGCGCTATGCGCCTCCGATGCCAACTCATAGGCGGCACGTATACGCTTCATCTCCTCCAATGTGGCGCGCTGCGATATATGCGAAAACAGCTCGTCGATACTGCTCTTGATTTGAGCCGAATAGATATCGTTCATCATATTTAAGTTTCGTGGATTGTATATTACTACACTCGCAAAGTTAACAAAAATATTGTGTCATTATTCTCAACAATGCGAAAATAATACGCACCTCGCGGAGCTTAAATGGGCAAATTATAACATAATTGGCTTAATTTACCATATTTTGCAACGTGCTTTTACAGAGTTCATCACAAGCGTATAAATAGCTACATATATATTTTGCAGGGTAATTTGTCGTAAATAAGATTATTTTTACTTATATTTGCGATATGGTTAAATCAATTTGTGCATAAGATGAAAAGAGTTAGCATCCTTTATAACATTGCTTTTATCGCGTTAATACTTCTATTTACGGGCTGTGAGCCAGCAGAAAACAGTCCAGAGCCAACACCAGAGCCCGACACTAATCACTTTTTCAGCTTTGAGAATATCGACGCTGACAACACCTCGCTATCACTCGATATAACTGTTGAGAAGAGTGATGTGGAGTATATAGTATTTATGTCGGAAAAGTCATATTTTGCTGATAATGGCATTGACACAGAGCGCGCTCTACTCGATGACGACTACATCTATTTCAGCAAAATGGCGGAGCAGTATAATATGTCTGTTTACGAGTTTCTTAAGAACATTGAATGGCTCGTATCGGGAGATAAGCTCGGCTACAAGGGCATATACCTGAACCCTGGCACGGAGTATATCATATACTGCTACGGCGTGAAGTTTGATGGCGAATACTACGACGTGATAACAGACGTTGAGTATTGCATCGTCAAGACAACCGCACCCGAGCTACAGGAGATAACATTTGATATTGAGTGCGAAGTCGATGGCAACAACACATCAATTAGCATCACACCAAACAACTACAACGGTCTATACTACGCCTACATCTTTGCCGAGGGCGACTCTTGCTATGTTGCACCTGACTGCACACTTGACGAGAGGCACATAGCCAAAATACGTAACCGCGCATACGGCGAGTTCAGCCAATTAATCGACAATGAGGGTATAGCACCTACAGAGTTCTGTCTTCAGGGCGAGATAAGCGTCGAGCAGCGTCTACAGCCAGAGACAAACTATATGATTGCCGTATTTGCTGTAAGCGACGAGATGCTGCCGCTACTCTGCTCAACGCCTTCGCTGGCGCACTTCACAACAGGATTACCCAACCTCTCGGATATGACAATAGAGCTTGCTGTAACAGACATCACACCATACTCGGCACAGCTAACAATAACACCATCGACAAATGAGCCATACGCCGCAATACTTATAAGCGGCAACGACCTCAAGATGTTACCCGAGGATGAGATTGAGCGTATGCACACCATCATAGAGTTCTTCCAGCCCGCTATATTTAGAGGCGTATTCAGCGAGACGATGATGCCACTAATGCCAGAGACGGAGTATGCCATAGTTGCCTTTGGCTGCGAGGAGGAGCAACCGACATCTCACCTATTTACAAAGGTGTTTGTATCGGAAGCGGCAACACTTGGCGATATATACATCGAGGATATTGTGATACATAAGGTATTCGACATCGGGGAGATTGCTGCCATCGACAGCAGATACGAGCCCTACATTGAGGAGTGCGAGTGTCTGGTATATGTTGAGGCGTTCACCAATGCTCCGTGCGACAAGATATACTACTGGTGGTACGATGGCTTTATGCGTGTTGAGTACCCCGAAGAGGCATTTCTTGAGGATTTGTTAATGTACGGCTACACCCCATCACAAGAGATTATGGGTCTCTGGTATGGCGAGGAGTTCTTCTTCGCAGGTATAGCCGAGGATGACAATGGCAACTTGAGCGAGATATTCTTTGGCGACAGCTTTGTGCTTACACCCGATCAGTGTAGCCCTGCCGAGGAGTTTTTCGAGCTTAACAGCAAGACCTCACATACACAGCACGCCCTTGCGACACACTCGATAGTGTATCGTAGCGAGGGTATATCTAACAACAGATGATAACATATCAGAGCGATGATACACTTTGATTGCGACTATATGGCAGGTGCACATCCCGAGGTGATGCAAGCACTCGTTGAAAGCAATATGGCACTCACACCAGGCTATGGTGCCGACAAATACACACATAAGGCGCAGGAGCTGATACGTCGTGCCGTAGGCTGCCCAGAGGCACAGGTGATGTTTCTTGTTGGCGGCACGCAGACAAATGCCACTATCATAGATGGCATATTGCACCACCACGAGGGGGTATTAGCAGCAGAGAGTGGACATATAGCCGTGCACGAGTCTGGAGCAATCGAGGCATCGGGGCACAAGGTGCTTACACTCCCCCACTATGACGGCAAAGTGCGTGCCGAGGATGTCGAGGAGTATATCACTAACTTCTACGCCGACGACACATATCAACATATGGTGGCACCAGGCTTGCTCTACATATCGCATCCGACAGAGTATGGTACTATATACTCACTCAAGGAGCTAAAGGCTCTCAGCGACGTGTGCCACAGCCACGATATACCATTATATATTGACGGCGCACGTCTTGGCTATGCCCTTGCTGCCGAGAATACAGACGTAACACTCAAGGATATAGCCCAATATGCCGATGCGTTCTACATTGGTGGTACGAAGGTGGGCACACTATTTGGCGAGGCTGTGGTTGTGACCAATCCCTCGCTCCTAAAGCACCTCTTTCCACTTGTAAAGCAGCACGGCGCACTTCTTGCCAAAGGCAGGTTACTTGGCGTGCAGTTTGTTGCGCTCTTCCACGACGGTTTATACGAGCGCATTGGCAGCCACGCTGTATGCCTTGCAATGCGCATAAAGGAGGCGTTCAGCAAAGCTGGATACAGAGTCGTTGTTGACTCGCCCACAAATCAGCAATTCTTTCATCTGCCCAACACCCTCATAGACGCGCTCAAGCACGAGGTGTCATTCGAGTATTGGGGAGCTCGCGGCGCAGAGTCCTCGACAGTACGCTTCGTTACAAGCTGGTCAACCACAGACAGCGACGTAGAGCGTCTATGCGAACTAATAGAGGAGCTACACAGATAGGTCACAGACGACACTAAAACCAAGAGGTGCTACCCACAGCTGGATAGCACCTCATTATATTATTATACGCCTTGTTACTCCGCCTTAAGCACCTTTACAAGCTCCGCCACGGCACGTCCTCGGTGTGATATGGCATTCTTCTGGTCGGCTGTCATCTCGGCAAATGTCACCTCACAGCCATCGGGAATAAACAGCGGGTCATAACCGAAGCCCTCGCAGCCAGACTCTACGGTGGCGATAACGCCATCGACGATGCCCTCAACCTGCTGCTCCACGCCATCACGTATCAGCGAGATAACGGTACGGAAGCGTGCCCGACGATTTTCCACGCCACTCAACTCGCTCAACAGCTTACGGTTGTTTGCCGCAAAGTCGTGACCATCGGTAGCATAACGCGCCGAGTGTACACCCGGAGCACCACCAAGAGCCTCAACCTCAAGACCCGTATCATCAGCAAAACAGTCGAGACCTGTACACTCATAGACATAGCGCGCCTTTATAGAGGCATTCTCATCGAGCGTAGAACCTGTCTCGGGGATATCCTCCGTGATACCCACCTCACGCAAAGTAACAACCTCGAAGCCCGCGCCAAGCGTAGCACGCACCTCGGAGAGCTTATGCTGGTTGTTTGTGGCAAATACAATCTTCATCGCTACGTGCGGTTTAGAAGCGGTAGCCGATACCCGCGCGACCAATACCACGCGAACCTATACCAAGCTCCAAATAGCCGAAGAACTTACGACCAACACTCATACCGATAAGCGTTGCATCGTAAGCGAGAGCGTGCTCCGTGTCACGGCGACCCGAGTTGGTCTCATAGATAGCGTAGTTATAGCCCACACCAACTGCTGAGTAGAACTGCACGTTCTGGCGACGCAACCAAGCGAAGCGCACCATAGGGAGTGCTGTCATACAGTTATAGTTAAAGGTAACCTGCTGGTACTCGTTATCACGGTTGATACCCTTTGAGAAACCACCAGACCAGATAAGCGACATACCTACATAGAGCCAATCCTTAACCCAATAGCCATAGTCCAAGTTAAAGGTGTACCAATTTGCTGGCATATACATCACGCCATCGTACAAACTGTTCCACAGCACGGGGTTCCACTCCGAGTTTAGCGTATATCCCGCAGGTGTCAGCGCGTAGTAGCCAAAGCCAAAACGGAAGTCGTTTGAGCCGTGGTTATACGAGGGGCGTTTAGTACTCTTTTCCTCCTTATTATCCACAGCATAGCCCTCGTGTACGGTGAGTGTGGTCGTAGCAGCCGACGCTGGCTCAACAACGGGAGCTGGCTCGACAACGGGCATAACAACCTCCTCACGACTCTTCTTTGCATCAAGCTTGGCTGCCTTCTCTGCAGCCTTCTGTGCTGCAAGCTCTGCCTCGCGCTTTGCCTCGGCAGCCTTCTCTGCTGCTTTCTGCGCTGCAAGCTCCGCCTCGCGCTGTGCCTCGGCAGCCTTTTCAGCTGCCTTTTGTGCCTTCTTATCTACCTTTTTACCATCATCGGCCGTTGTGCCGCGCTGGTGGATAGCAAACTCGCCATACGACTGTGCTGCAACCTCCATAGGTGCAATAATACCAAGTGTAATTGCCGCAGCAATCAAACCAAGCATCTTAATAAATGATCTCTTCATAGTCTATCTATTTTAACTTATTTTCTAACAATATCATCTGATGCACACTATCCACGTGCCACCTCAAGCTGCGATAGGCGGTAGTCGAGCACCATCTTGTCGATGATGGTCTTTACGACAACATCTATCTCCGAGCCCTCGGAGTAGTCGGCAGGGCAGACGTGGTTAACACGATTATCGCGGATAAGGTCATTTAGCAGGGTGCGCTGTCCCTCCTCCTGGGGGTTATACACAGCAATAGAGTGACCGCCGAAGTTCTTGACGAGCTTCATACAAGGAATATCTGTTGTGCCGTCGCCGAAGTAGATCATACGGCTAAATGGCACAGGTCGCTTACTCTCCTCCATAAAGCGATTTACGTCGTGTGTGTCGAACACCGACTCAACACCCTTATTTATCTTGAAGATAAACTGCGTCTTGTTGGTGTAGTTGACAGCCACAGCAGGCCAATAGGCTATGCCGTCAACATTATACAGGAACGAGCAAGCGTAGATATTCTTAAACTCGTGAGCAATGGCAGTACCCTCAATAATCTCCTTAAGACCCGACGAGTTTACATAGTGCAAGATATTGACACCTCGCTCTGCACCGTATGCGTTGATACGCTTAAACCACTCCTCAACACCTGCGTAAAACTTAACATTACGCCCCGACTCTCGGAAAGCATCACGACGCAATGACAACCCCTTTGACTGTGCCTCTTGAATCATTCGCGCCATATAGGTAAGCACCTGATCAGCATCCTGCTGCTCGGCAAGGGCATTTGCCTCCTGCCAGAACTCCATATTGCTCTTACCAACAGCAGGAATAAAGTCATACTCCTGCATATTGCCTGGGGCAAGCGTGCCGTCGAAGTCATAAATAAGGGCTACCGTAATGTTTTCTCTCATACTAAATCACTATTTTTACAGTAATATTACTATAATTGCGTCAAAGGTACAGATTTTTTCACTATTTTTGCAATTATTAATAGTATTTTTCTCAAAAGAGGCAGATTATGGAATTTAAAGAACTTATAACCAAGCGTCGCTCGACACGTCGCTACACAGGTAAACCCGTTGAGATAGAAAAGCTTCGTATAGCTATGGAGCAGGCTCTGACTGCACCATCATCAAAGAACACACGCTCAACACGTTTGATGGCGGTGACCAACCTCCAGAAGGTACACGCACTGGGCAAGATGCGTGACTGGGGCTCAAGCCTCCTTGAAGAGGCGGGTGCTGCGATTGTCGTTTTGGGCGACGAAAGCGCAAGCCCAATGTGGCAGACAAACGCATCAATTATGGCAACCGTGCTCCAGCTGGCACTTGTCAACCAAGGGTTGTCTACGTGCTGGGTACACGTTGGCGACTACCTGACACTCAAGGATGTTCCCGATAGCAAGACTACAGAGCAGTATGTCAAGGAGGTACTACCCTCAATACCCGAGGATTACCGCGTATGGTGCGTAATCTCGATAGGTTATGCCGACTACGTGCCCAAGCCGCTGCCCCCATACGAGGGTCCCGAGCGCATACTCTTCGACGAGTAGCCTCACACATACAAGCTACTACCCCACTGCACGTCACACGCACAATACTTATATGCTGCTGACGACGGGTATAACACAACTAAAATTGAGGAGCAGAGGTTGGATATTCCGATTTTTTGTGTATCTTCGTGGGATAATTGACAATTGAAGAAAACCGACACAAAGTATGTACGATGTAATAGTTATAGGCGCAGGTGCTGCAGGACTTATGGCAGCAGGAACAGCTGCGATGAGTGGTCGCCAGGTACTTCTTATCGAGAAGATGGAGAAGGCTGGGCGCAAGATACGCATCACAGGTAAGGGTCGTTGCAACCTCACAAATGCGCGCCCCGCAGAGGAGTTCATCGAGAAGGTGCGCACCAATCAGGAGTTCTTCTCGGTGGCATTTGCCGAGTTCAACAACCGCGCCACGATACGTTTCTTTGAGCGCATAGGCGTAAAGCTCGACATCGAGCGTGGCGAGCGCGTATTTCCGCACAGTGGCAAGGCGTGGGACATCGCCAATGCGTTAGTCGACTTCTGCGAGGATAAGGGTGTTAAGATTGTCTACAAAACGTGTGTTACTGCCATCGAGACAATGAATGGCAAGGTTACGGGCGTAAGGTATCGCAATGCAAGAGGCTTTGAACGTCGTGAGGAGGCTTCACACGTAATCGTCGCAACAGGTGGCGTGAGCTACCCCTCGACAGGCTCTACGGGTGATGGCTACGACTTTGCAGCATCCGTAGGACACAACATCGAGCCAGTACGTCCATCGCTAACACCCCTCGTAACATCGCACCCACAGAAGGAGTATCTCAACGGACTATTGCTTAAGAATGTAGGCGCAAAGCTATACATTGACAACGAGTTACGCCAGGAGGAGTTTGGCGAGTTAGGTTTCTCGGAGCGAGGCATAGAGGGTGCTGTGGCACTACGCTTAAGCCGTGATGTGGTGGATGCCATAATAGACGAGCGCAAGGTGAAGATTGTAGTAGACCTCAAGCCTGCACTCGACGAGGAGACGCTGCTGGCACGCATCGAGCGCGAGATTGCCGAGATGTCGCCATCGGAGTTCTTCGCGGAGCTGCTGCGAAAGCTCGTTCCCAAGCAACTCGTAGTACCATTGGCAAAAGAGGTTGACTTCCACTCAAAGACATACGTCAGCAAGCTGACAGAGGCAGAGAAACTACGCCTTGTGAAGATACTCAAGGGTATGGTATTCCCCATTGTGGACTATGCCCCATTCCTGTATGCTATAGTCACAGCGGGTGGCGTAGACTGCTCGGAGGTAAACAGGTACACTATGCAGTCGGAGAGGGTCGAAGGACTATACTTTGCTGGCGAGGTGCTCGACATAGACGCCAACACTGGCGGCTACAATATGCAGATAGCATTCTCAACAGGACGTTTAGCAGGACAGCTCAAGAAGTAACAATATGAAACGCTCGGGACGAACACTCAAACAGAGGTTATATGGGTTGCGCCACTTGCCTTCGCGCATACGCCGAATGCGATATTTTCGCGGCCACGGCGTACATTCGCCATATATCTATGATATTGTTCGTCACGTATTTATGCGCTCGACATTCACCGACGACGACAACCCTCTGTATGACGCTCTTGTGCAGCACGACATAGTAGGCAAGCGCGCCATTCAGCTACAAAACCTGATGCGCCATTGCAAATACACGACTTGGGCAATAGATAATCTCACAGTGGCAGATATGCTCATCGTAACGCTCGATACCAAGTATCCGCAGCTTGAGCAGTACGCGGCATTTGCACGCGAAAACGGCATTACGCTCTGCATAATGAACCCATACAACAATGCTCATCGCTGGGAGGTGTGCAAGGGTATCATAGAGAGCCACCCCTCGACAACTGTCGACAACAGAGGCTATCTGCTTATTTTCAACAACCACCTGCCAAAGCAGCGATTTAGGCTATAACAGCAAAGTTTTACACTGTAACAACCAATACATTATGAAGATATATACCAAGACGGGGGATGACGGCACAACATCGTTAATTGGCGGTGAGCGCGTCAAGAAGTATGACATACGTGTCGAGGCTTACGGCACAGTGGACGAGCTAACGGCATACATCGCACTTCTCGCCGACAAGCTCATTGATGACGAGCGCACAGAGGCACTTGTGGACGAATTACAGAAGATAGAGTGTCGCCTAATGTCGGTGGCAGCACTTCTCGCTGTGGGCAAAGGTGGCGAGGGTAAGATTGAGCCTATTGCCGAGGAGCATATAGAAGACTTGGAGCGGGCGATAGACCGTATGCAGGAGGAGTTAAAGCCCATAACAAAGTTCACCATACCAGGGGGACACCGCGCCTGCTCACTATGTCACGTATGCCGCACAGTGTGCCGACGTGCCGAGCGCGCCGCGCTACTTGCCATAGATACCGACCATACGTCAAAGATTGATCGTAGCGCAACAAGGTATCTAAACCGCCTGTCAGACTACCTATACACGCTCGGGAGAGTACTCACAGAGCGATTAAAGGTAGAAGAGGTGCTCTGGATACCGTAGTCGTTGTAGGTCAAAATGTTTGACAATCAAACATTTTCTTCAAGTTACTATTGCATAATTAATTTTTTTTATAACTTTGCGCACCAAAATTCCCAAGACCTCGTTATAAGAGGCAGAGGAAGCAGAGGAAGCAGAGAGGAAAGAAAAAGCGCAGAGGATGCAGATAAAGAGTGCCGATGGGGCAGAGAGTGCGCCAAGTAAGGCAACCATCTGTGGAATACTGCGAGTGGTATGCGTGAATGATATAAATAACTAAAAAAGAATAACGAATATGTATTGGACACTTGAACTTGCATCGAAACTTGAGGATGCACCATGGCCAGCAACAAAAGAGGAGCTTATCGACTACGCAGTACGCTCGGGCGCACCTCTTGAGGTATTGGAGAATCTTCAGGAGATTGAGGACGAGGGCGACATCTACGAGTCTATCGAGGACATCTGGCCCGACTACCCCTCAAAGGACGACTTCTTCTTTAACGAGGAGGAATATTAGTCGCTTGATAAAGGTTAAAAACCTAAATATCAACAAATTACAAAGACCGATTGGGCAGTCCAGTCGGTCTTTTTTTGCCCAAATACTACCCAAAAACTACCCAAAATTGAGCGAAAACTGCCCAAATACTGCCCTGAAACTATGACCAAATCCTCCCCAAAATAAGAGTAGTAAGTGAGGGGTGGCACACTGCCCAAACACTGCCCAGACGCTCTACAAGACACTTTTTGCCCAAATTTAGCGAACCGACAGAACTGCTTATTTTTAGTCAAAATCTGACCCATAATTACCCGTCTTTACTGCCCAGAAACAAAAAAGGACAAAACCGAAGTTCTGTCCTTGTGTTAATCTAACTTAACATTGAGTTTGTCGCCAACTACTTCTGCAATCGTGTTAGGCAGCAATGTGGCATATACCTTCTCCGTAACCAATGTAGAAGCGTGTCCCAGTAATGCAGAGGTGGTCTTAATATCCACGCCACCGTTGAGTGCCATCATCGCATATGTATGTCTGCCGAGGTGTATATGAAGGTTGAAGGGCAGCCCCATCTTATTACCTATACTTTGAAGCGACTGGTTGATGGTTCTGTTCGCAGCATTCTTCACCTTTAAGAAATCTGCCTCATCGCTCAAATCGTAATCATTAGGCAATAGTCCGAACACAAACTCATCGTATCTACCATTCCATTTCTCCAAAATCTCTCTTGATATGTCATTGAGCGGGATGTAGAGCATTTTTGCTTTACGAGTATGACCCTTATACTGCATACGAGCAATCATATTCTTGTCCATATCAATCTCGCTCCACTTCAAACTTATCAAATCACTCCAACGCAAACCTGTGAAGCACGCAAAGAGAAATACATCTGCGTATTCTCGTGTTCTATCATACTTCGCCTTGCCAGCAAGTTCCTTAAACTTTCTCAATTGCTCAATAGTTAGAAACTCCTTCTCCATACTATCATCTAATGACTTTCCTTCATCATTTAGATACAACTCGCTGATTTCTTCACTCTCCACTCTGCTTATCCATCCTTTTCTGCAACACGCCTTAACGGTCTTGATAATTGGTGAGAGTGCCTTGTTGATGGTGCCATTACTGTTTCCCTCCACCTCTTTTCTCCAAATGATATAGTCTCTTATCAAATCCGCATTTACATCTCGGCAGTAAAGGATATTGTCCTCATTGGTGTTCATCCTTTTCATCGTGCGAAGAAACTTATCAAACTTCTTCATATAAGATTTCACATTCATCCATACTGATATTGAAATCTTGTCTGTTTTGTAAAGTCCCTCGTTATGCTCCAATACGAACGGTATGAATGGCACTTTACCCTCTTGGGTGTCAAGATGCTGCTGATACTTTCCATTGAGGATTGCTCTCAACGCCGCTTCGGTTATAATCTTGTTGCCCTCACCCAGATGCTCGTTTATCATCTTATCATATGTATCCTTGAAGTTTCTCAACTTGTTGTTAAGCAGTGCTGCCTTTGGATGACCATCCTTTCCACCCTTAACATACTTGTTGTCCTTACCATCTAACCAGTGCTCTGGGGCAACTCTGATGTCTGATGTCTTTCTCACCGCCTTACCCATAGTGCAATACATAATCACTACTGGATACTCGCCATACTCATTAGGTGTAGCGTCTGTTCTCAATTTCAATTTTCCCTCCATATACTACGACACAAAACTAAAATGATTTTTCTCCAATAACTTCTCAACATCTCGCTGCGTATATACAAAGGTTCTACCCAACTTGCAAAACTCCAACTCACCGTCCTGTCGCAACTTGTCAATCACTGCCTTGCCGACTTTGAGATACTCACATAACTCCTGTGTGTTATACACCTTACCTACTGTCTGCTCCTTCAACTCTTGGAGCATTGCGAGAATAGCAGATACCTCTGCCTCCATTCTCATAATACTAATATTATTCTCCATATATAAAAAAATAAAAAATTAAAATCTCTACTTGAAATTTGGACTTATCTTTCAGTTATCCAATTCATTAACCTGTATTAAATATAACAAATTTTTCTGCGATTTATGGATTTTCTTCAAAAAAAATGCGATTTTTTCACACTTTCTTATGCCGATTTTCATCAGTGTCTCACCTGCCAATTTCCTCTACAAAATGCCAATAGCAACTGCCGCTGCACAGGGTAATTCACTAACTTTTTACATATAAAAAATAACAAAAAAAAAGGCGGATGAATAGATTTTCATAAAAAAAATAAAAATTTTTTAAGTCAGTGTTTAATCTATAATCTGTCTTTACCTTGCCCTCTACAAATCCTCCATATGAACCGAAATGGGAGCGTTGAGCAATACCCGACATATGCGAGAATTGCGATTATATCATAGCAAACACATTTGACAGCACACACCGCCCCACAATGTTGATATATCCATATTGTTCTTCTGATGTTTAGCATACGCAATACTTCTCTTTCAGTTTTCGCAGTGTGTTGATAGATGTGCCCGTGATGGCACGAACATCTGCCAGCGTGTTGCCTTTTGACAGCAATGCAATCTCACGGTCATAGGTTGTTCGGTATTCGTCCTCGCTCTTTCTATATCCCTCTTTGCGACCAACACGACCACCTTTTGCTCTATAATGCTCATACCCGCTGGCACATCTCGCCCTGATGAGTGATTTTTCTAATGAGTTAAATTGGGACATTATCCCTAAAACCAAACTTGCCACAGGTGAGGGGGTGCCATCAGGTAGAAGTGTTTCAAGTCCACTTTGCAATATATAGAGGCTAACACCCAGTTCTGTTAAAGTTTCTATAATTGACAAGAAGTCAAGTTGTCGCCTTGATAATCTGGATGCCTCATAAACGACTACCTTATCTACCTTGTTGGACTTCACGAAATCCAACAGTTCTTTAATCGCTGCTCGCTCCTCTATTTTCTTACCACCCGAAATCTTCTCGCTGAACTCCTTCACAATTTCGTAGTTCTGCTTCTTGGCGTATTTCCTCAACTCTGTTATTTGGCGAGTGTAGTCCTGTGCTGATGTGCTCACTCTGGCGTAGAGCACGACTTTGGTTCTCTCTTCCATTTCTATCACTTTAATCTTTTAAGTTATTCTGCATTCTGTGTCTTTGCGGATAGCAAGTTTCAATTTATCTCATCATAAGATTAAATTGAAACTTTTGCTTTATTTTGACTAC
>JAEIGA010002449.1_pt1 | contig 29626 bp, 27 predicted proteins | sample 9270691 | NCBI WGS metagenome assembly JAEIGA01 (sample SAMN17057246, study PRJNA624740) | gut metagenome | biome: biome; isolation source: fecal sample | host: Bos grunniens | place: China: Xizang | collected 2019
GGTCTTTGCAGCAGCCTTTGCTGGTGCACTCATCGGCTTCTTGTGGTACAACTCGTTCCCAGCGCAGATATTCATGGGCGACACAGGCTCGCTCACCATTGGTGGCATCATCGCCGTATTTGCACTATGCATACGCAAAGAGCTGCTCCTACCACTACTTTGTGGCGTATTCCTTGTCGAGGCACTGTCTGTGATGATTCAGGTGGCATATTTCAAGTACACAAAAAAGAAGTATGGCGAGGGACGACGCATATTCCTCATGTCGCCACTCCACCACCACTACCAGAAGAAGGGCTTGTTCGAGACAAAGATTATGATGCGATTCTTCATCATATCGATGCTCCTCTCGGCACTAACACTTGTGACATTAAAGATTCAGTAAAACAGCATATCGTATGAAACGCAAAATAGCAGTATTGGGTGGCGGCATCTCGGGCTACGGCTCAGCCATCCTTGCAAAGAAGAAGGGTTTTGATGTATTCCTCTCAGACATGGGCAAGATTGCCGATAGGTTCAAGGCTCGCCTCGACGAGTGGGATGTGGAGTACGAAGAGGGACAGCACACCGAGGAGCGAATACTCGATGCCAACGAGGTGATTAAGTCGCCAGGCATCCCCGACACAGCCCCTATGGTCCGAAAGATACGTGAGCGAGGCATCCCTGTAATCTCGGAGATTGAGTTTGCCGCACGATATAAGGGTGTGGCAAAGACAATATGTATCACCGGCTCGAACGGCAAGACGACAACAACGTCGCTCATCTACAAGATTATGGTAGATGCTGGTCGCAAGGTGTCGCTCGGCGGCAACATCGGCGAGAGCTTTGCCTACTCGGTGGCTACAGACCGCTACTTCTGGCACGTGTTGGAGCTTAGCTCGTTCCAGCTCGACGGCTGCTTTAAGTTTAAGGCCGACGTGGGTGTGTTGATGAACATCACCCCCGACCACCTCGACCGCTACGACTACAAATTGGAGAACTATGCACGCTCGAAGATGCGCATAACGCAGAATCAGACAACTGCCGACTGCTTCATCTACTCGGCCGACGATCCAGTAACCCAGCAGATGCTTGCGGAGATGGACGACGACCTACGTGCTCGCCAGCTTCCGTTTGCCATCAACACCGCCATAGCAAGTGGCGATGGCGATGCGGTGTTAGAGGGCCACTCGTTCACTGCGTCGGTGGGCAAGAAGTCGGTAACTATCGACACCCGCAAGATGCAAATTCAGGGCATGCACAACATCTACAACGCCATGGCCGCAGCCCTCGCAACACTCGCTGCGGGCGTCGATCCAAAGGTCATCAAGCGCTCAATATACGAGTTCTCGCCCGTTGAGCACCGCTTGGAGCCTGCTGGCACAAAGGATGACATAGTATGGATCAACGACTCAAAGGCCACCAATGTCGACTCTGTGTGGTATGCTCTCGAGAGCATGCAGCGCCCAACAGTATGGATTGCTGGTGGCACAGACAAGGGCAACGACTATGGCCCTATCAAGGAGTTTGCACGTCGCAAGGTACGAGCGCTCATCTGCATGGGCTTAGACAATGCTAAGTTGCAGCGTGAGTTCGATGGCGTAGTGCCCATCATACGCTCGTGCAATACCTTCGAGGATGCTATGCAGGCGGCACGTGAGATAGCCGAGAGTGGCGACACTGTACTTCTCTCGCCAGCATGTGCAAGCTTCGACCTCTTCCGCAACTACGAGGAGCGTGGCCGCATGTTCAAGGCATGGGTTAAGGAGAATGTCTTAGATAAACTAAGATTACACGACATTTAGAAGTTTTTGGGGGTAAGTAGATGTTTTGGAGTAAGAAGCAAAACAACAATAAGCAGACAAAGGCTCGGGGCAACGAGCCAACGATAGGCTCACGTGTTTTCGAGGGCGACCGCACGTTGTGGGTGATATTCACAGCGCTCATCGTCATATCTATCCTCGTGGTCTACTCCTCGGCAGCTAAGATGACCTACGAGATAGGCTCTAATCTATCGTTGTTCGATGCGCTGCAAAAGCAGGTGACATTCGTGATGCTTGCCGTGATGCTCATATTTGTGGTCCACAAGATTGAGTATCGCACCTACATGCGACTATCCTACCTGCTCTACATATTCTTCGTGGGATGCACCGTTGCAGCCTACTTTGTTGGTGTTGAGCTCAACGACTCGTCACGCTGGATAAAGCTCGGCTTCTTGACATTCCAGCCATCGGAGGGACTTAAAATAACCACCATCCTGATGCTTGCACGTGCTATGGAGTCACGACAAGCCGACATCAACAAAATCAAGGTTATACCGTCGTGGACAGATATTAAGAAGGAGCGTGCATGGGATATTATTCGCAAAAACACCATACCCCTTATCGGCCCAGTATTGGTGTCGTGCGCAGCTATTCTTCCGGCACACACCTCCTCGGCAGTGATAGTGTTTATGACCTCACTCATAATGCTTTACATCGGTCGTGTGCACCTGCGAGAGATATTTAAGTTCTTCATGGTGGTGCTCACCGTAGGCCTCTTGGGCATTGGATGTATGGAGATAATGGGAGCAGGACGTATCGCCATTGCCAAGAAGCGCATAGTGAGATGGACCAACGAGTGGGTGTCGGAGAGCACAGCAAAAAGCATCAACGATATCTCCGACACACAGCGTGCCCTTATTGCCATTCGTGAGGGAGGCTTGGTGGGCGAGGGTGCTGGCCAGAGCACCTCACGTGTACTCGTGACACACCCCGAGAGCGACTATGCCTATGCCTTCTTCGTGTCGGAATATGGCATCATCTCAGGCATAATGCTGATGCTGCTCTACCTATGGATATTCTTCCGTGCCATGAGCATCTGTCAGGAGTGTCGTAGGCCCTTCCCTGCTCTCATGGTTTTAGGCTTAGGACTTCTCATAACGAGCCAAGCACTACTACACATCCTTGTCCAGGTCAACTTCCTGCCCGAGACCGGCCAGCCTCTACCCTTCATATCACGAGGTGGTACGTCGCTGCTATTCTCGACACTTGCTTTGGGCATGATTATCAGCGTTAGCCGCACAAACTATAACAACAAGATTGGTCGATGAGTGATATACGATTAGATAAATACCTTTGGGCAGTGCGCATCTTCAAGACACGAAGCGATGCTGCCGACGCCATACGCCAAAACCGAGTAATGGTCAACAATGCCTACGCCAAGCCCTCACGTGAGGTTAAGGTAGGCGACAAGATCACTGTTAGGCGTGAGCGTGTGACATACAGCTATAAGGTTCTCGACCTGGTGTCGAGCCGTCAGGGGGCTAAAAATGTGCCTCAGTATTGCCTCAACTGCACACCACAAGAGGAGCTCGACAAGCTAAACGTGCCACACGAAACGATATTTGTGTTCCGTGACCGAGGCACAGGACGTCCTACGAAGAAGGAGCGCCGTGACATAGACGCACTCATGGAGGGTTTCTACTTCGACGACGGAGCATTCATCGACGATGACGAAGATTAAACGACAAAAAACAATAATAACTTAAAAAATTATGGAATACAACTTTAAAGCCATTGAGCAAAAATGGCAGCAGCGTTGGAGCCAGGATGGTACCTACCGTGTTGAGGTTGATCCTTCACGCCCCAAGTTCTACGTTTTAGACATGTTCCCATATCCATCGGGAGCAGGCCTCCATGTGGGCCATCCACTCGGATATATTGCATCGGACATCTACTCACGCTACAAGCGCCAGAAGGGCTTTAACGTGCTTCACCCTATGGGCTACGATGCCTTTGGTTTGCCTGCCGAGCAGTATGCTATTCAGACAGGTCAGCATCCAGCAATAACCACCGAGGAGAACATCGCACGCTACCGCTCGCAGCTCGACAAGATTGGCTTCTCGTTCGACTGGAACCGTGAGGTGCGCACCTGCGAGCCTGAGTACTACCACTGGACACAGTGGGCATTCATCGAGATGTTCGAGCACTGGTACAACAACAAGACACAGAAAGCAGAGCCTATCAGCGAGCTTGTTAAGCACTTCGAGGCTAACGGTACTGAGGGCTTGGATGCTGCCCAGACCGCAGCTCTTAGCTTCACCGCAGCCGAGTGGGAAGCAATGAGCGAGGCCGAGAAGGAGCAGACATTGCAGAACTACCGCCTTGCCTTCCGTGCCGACACTATGGTTAACTGGTGTCCAGCGTTGGGCACAGTGTTGGCCAACGACGAGGTTAAGGAGGGTCTTTCTGTTCGTGGTGGTCACCCCGTAGAGCAGAAGCGCATGAAGCAGTGGCTGTTGCGTGTTACGGCCTATGCCCAGCGCATGTTGGACGGCTTGGAGAAGTTGGAGTGGAGCGAGTCGCTAAAGGAGATTCAGCGCAACTGGATTGGTCGCTCGGTGGGTGCTCAGGTATTCTTCGACGTGGCAGGTATGGACCGCAAGTTGGAGATCTTTACCACACGTCCTGACACCATCTACGGCGTTACTTTCATGGTTATTGCTCCTGAGCACGAGTGGGTTGCGGAGCTTACAACCGACGAAAATCGTGAGGCTGTCGAGGCATATATCGCCGAGACTAAGCGTCGCTCGGAGCGTGAGCGTATTGCCGACACCAAGCGAGTGAGTGGCGTTAAGACTGGCTCTTACGCTATCAACCCATTCACTGGCCGTGAGATTCCTATCTACATCTCTGACTATGTACTCTCGGGCTACGGTACAGGTGCTATCATGGCTGTTCCTGCGCACGACTCACGTGACTACGCCTTTGCACGTCACTTCGGTTTGGAGATTATCCCTGTTGTTGAGGGTGGCAACCTCGAGGTTGAGTCGTACGACGCAAAGGAGGGCAAGGTTATCAACTCAGACATCATCAACGGCATGGACGTGAAGGAGGCAATTCACTTCATGTTCGAGGAGGTTGAGCGTCGTGGCTTGGGTAAGAAGCTCATCAACTACCGCCTACGTGATGCTATCTTCTCGCGTCAGCGCTACTGGGGCGAGCCATTCCCTATATATTATAAGGACGACGTGGCATACGCCTTGGATAAGAGCAAGCTTCCGTTGACACTCCCTGCCATCAAGGACTTTGGTCCTACTGCCGAGGGCGAGCCACCATTGGCACGTGTTAGCGACTGGGCAAACGAGGAGGGCCATCCATTCGAGCTCTCGACAATGCCAGGCTTTGCTGGCTCATCGGCCTACTACCTACGATATATGGACCCACACAACCATGAGGGCCTTGTGTCGAAGGAGGCTAACGAGTATTGGCGCAATGTAGACCTCTATGTGGGTGGTATCGAGCACGCCACAGGTCACTTGATGTACTCACGTTTCTGGAATATGTTCCTCTACGACCTTGGCTATGTTTGCGAGAGCGAGCCATTTAAGAAGCTCGTTAACCAGGGCATGATTCAGGGCCGCTCAAACTTTGTATATCGCATCGTTGGCACAAACAAGTTTGTGTCACTCGGCTTAAAGAAGGAGTACGACACCCAGGAGATTCACGTGGATGTAAACATCGTGAAGAACGACATCCTCGACCTCGAGGCATTTAAGGCATGGCGTCCTGAGTTCCACGATGCCGAGTTCGTGTTGGAGGATGGCAAGTACGTATGTGGCTGGGCTATCGAGAAGATGTCGAAGTCGATGTTCAACGTTGTAAATCCTGATTACATCGTCGAGCAGTATGGTGCCGACACATTGCGTATGTACGAGATGTTCCTCGGCCCATTGGAGCAGTCGAAGCCTTGGGATACTAACGGTATCGACGGCGTGCATAAGTTCTTGCGCCGCTTGTGGGGTAAGTTCTTCTCACGTGATGGCCAGCTTCTTGTCAACGACGAGAAGGCAACCGCAGCCGAACTAAAGACATTGCATAAGACCATTAAGAAGATTTCGGAGGATATCGAGAACTTCTCGTTCAACACCTCTGTTGCCGCCTTCATGATCTGCCTCAACGAGCTTGGCGACTGCTCGAAGCGTGAGATTTTGGAGCCATTGACAGCGCTTATCGCACCATTTGCGCCACACATCGCTGAGGAGCTTTGGCACGAGGCATTGGGCAAGACTACTACTGTGTGCGACGCTGAGTTCCCTGTGTTCAACCCTGAGCACCTTGTCGAGAACTCGTTTGAGTATCCTGTAATGATTAACGGCAAGCTACGCTTCAAGCAGGAGTATGCACTCAACCTCGACCAGGATGCTATTGCTAAGGACATCGTCACCACCGAGGGCGCTCAGAAGTGGCTCGAGGGCAAAGCGCCTAAGAAGATTATCGTTGTCAAGGGCAAGATTATCAACATTGTAATGTAATGAGGAATTTTATCTCGCAGTCCCTCTTTGCCGGTCTTTTGATCGGCATTGCGGGACTGGTATTCTTGCATGTGGGTGGTCTTGGCGGTGCTGTGCTCTTCGCCTTTGGACTAATGTCTGTAACCGTTACCAAGACACTACTCTTCACAGGCTGGGCGGGCTACCTGCCATATAAGGAGTCGGCGCAGCTGCTACCAATGGTTGTGCTCAATGTCTTGGGCTGCCTTATTACAGCCTACATTGCAACGTACACCTTTAATGATAACATGCTCTCGACGCTTCACACCATCATGGCGGCACGTGAGGCAGCATCGTGGTATGGCATCATGGTAATGTCCATAGGCACGGGTGTCATCGTGAGCTTGGCTATCTATGGCGTGCGCAAGGGCACCTACCTACCACTACTCTATGGCGTGCCAGTATTTATCATGTGCGGACTACCCCACAGCATTGCCGATGCCTTCTACTACTGGGCGGCAATCCTCAATGGCGAGTTCGAGGCGTGGATGATTACCGCATGGGCGATGTCGGTTGTGGGCAACTACATAGGTTGCAACTTCCCGAGATGGTTCATGGGCGACAAATTCGAAATTGCTTAATACAAGAAAGATAATGATGCAAAAGCGGGTATCCTGACGAGGACACCCGCTTTTCTTTCGTTTATAGATGGTTTAGTTCTGGAAGATCTCAACCACAACCTCCTCCTCGCCAAGCTCAACCTTCTGAGTTTGCAACTCGCCATTGGCATTGTAGTAGCGAAGCTCATACTCTGTGTTCTTAGGAACAAGCACCGAGAACATATCGTTCATATCACGAAGCTCATTAGCAGTGAGTCCGCCACCCATCTGCTCGCTGCCTCGGAACACGTCGACACCCATAGCTACACGATCCTCCGAGTGCTCGGTCTTGCCACGCTCCTTATATCCCGCAATCTTAATGAAGGTGTGAGTACCTGCCTCGATGTGGCGTGTGTACTGCTCGTAGGCAAGGGCGATATATCGCTCGGTAACATTCTCAGCACCAATAGTATGTGGTAGCTCCTCGATAGGACGTCCCTCGACATCGCCATCAGCCCACACCATAGGGAACCAATCATCGGCCTGGCCAAAGCGTGTGGCATAGATAGCGTATGTACGGTCATCTGCCTTAGCCTTTGACGCATCGGGCATAAACCATAGGTGGTCGAGCTGCGATGGGAAGTAGTACTCGGTAACGCACCACTCGCCATCGAGCCACACCTCGGTCCAGCTGTGGTTGCCACGATTGTCGTGCCATGAGGCAGTACCAGCAAAGCGTGCAGGGATGCCTACTGCACGATAGGCGTCAACAAGCAAGATAGCGAGGCCTGTGCACGACGCCATGCCCTGACGCATAGACTCTCTTGGGCTCTGGTTGGTCTTCTCACGCTTAGTATTATAGTGTACGCCTGTGAGAGCGGGGATGTTTGCATTCACGGCGCACACAGCATCGTACATAGTCTTACATGTGTCTACCGCTGGGGCAAACATCTCGTAGAGCTCCTTACGCCACGCATCACGCACCTCGTCAACTACATGGAATGGCAAAACATCGTGCTGATACACCTCCTCGGGCATAGCCTTTGTCCACTCATACTTCTCACGCACCAAAGTAGCATACTCAACATTCTCCTTGAGTAGATCGAGCGGCATCTCGTTACGGTCGCTATCGAGCATGTTGATGATAAGGAACTCCATATCCTTAACCTGGTTGTCGGGCAACTCAGCAAGCATAGCTCGCAACTCGTCGGGGCGTGACGATGAGTCGATAGCCTCGTTAAGTGCCACGTTGTCAGCTGTCGAGCCACAGCCCACAGCGAACATCGCCACAAGGGCTACAAAAAATAGATAGGTCTTCTTCATAGTTTTATCTTATTAGTTTTAGAATCTCCATTACCTCAGCCTCGTCAACTATGCGCAATGCAAACTCATCGACGGCCGACGAGCCACCCATAGAGATGCGAGGGTTGCGATACTTCATGCCACCTGCAACCATCGTTTTAGCGCTAAAATGAAGGGCATCGACACCCACATTTTTTAGTGCTACGGCATTTGCAGCCACCACGCCACTGCCCGCCATAATCTCGATGCGGCCACGTGATAGCTCAACAGCACGACGAATATTGTCGATGCCGTCGATAGCCTTGTCGTAACTTCCCGATGTAAGTATGCGGTTGCAGCCAGCCTCGATAACAGCCTCTACCGCAGCCTCATAATCCTCGGTCATGTCCACAGCACGGTGGAACGTTGTCTCCATACCCTTAGATGCTTCAACAAGCTGGCGTGTGCGCTCAACGTCGACCTTGCCATCTGCCGTCAACACACCAAATACCACACCCGTAGCACCTGCCTTGCGGGCATGCTCAATGTCGAGAAGCATGGTAGAAAACTCCTCGTCTGAGTACAAGAAGTCGCCACCACGAGGGCGGATCATAACGCTGAGGTCGAGGCCCTCGATTGCTGCCACCTGCTCGATGGTTGCCAACGATGGTGTCACACCACCCTCGGCGGGTGATGCACACAATTCAACACGATTTACGCCCAGACGAGCTGCAACACGGCATGCCTCAACAGAGTAGGCGCAAAGTTCAGGTTTTAGTAGTTTAGAGTTGTTCACTGTCAATGAGTTTATTTAGTACGGCATAGACGGTCAAGCCCGCAACAGAGCGGATGCCTGTCTTATGCACAATATTCTTACGGTGCGAAATCACGGTATGGGGCGAGATAAATAGCTCGGTGGCAATCTCCTTGTTGGTATAGCCCTTGGCCACCAATACCAACACATCACGCTCACGCTCCGAGAGCTCGTGGCTATCCGACAGGCTCATAGGCTGAGGGGCGTCGACAACATCACGCAGCTGGCGCAACAGCTCATCTCGGCTGCTATATATCGACACCACCGCCGAGAAGTGTCGCAACACATCGGCATGAGCAAGTGAGGTCTGGATGCCAATCTTCGTAGCTGAGCCAACATCCTCGCCAGCATAGGTTAGCGACAACATGACCACGTCAACATCGGCACGTGATGACTGATAGTCGGCAAAGCTACGCACATTGCACACAACGTCGTACTCGCCACTCTGCGCAAGTATCGACTCGATACCCTCGGCAACAATCAGCGAAGGCTCAACAATGGCTACTTTTAGGCGTTTCATCGCTGCACAGATTTTTGATATTTGGCAACCAGCGGGCGCAAGAGCGACATCTCGAGTTCGCTATGTCGGCGCAGGTCGTCACGCAACATATATATATGGTCAAGCATGGCACAGCGCAAAGGTGTAGGCACCTTGGCGGGCAGGCTCTTGATCACGAGCGAAGCTATGTCGTTTGTGCGGTCGTCGATGTCGCCATGTGGAGCTTCGAGCATAGTAAAGTTGGCATCGACCTGAGCCTCTATACCATCGATGACCGAGAATATGTTGCGCTCCTCCTCGTCGAAGTGCGACTCGAGGAAACGGACATAGTCGTCGTAGAAGCTGCGTAGTGCACGCTGCGACACCCCATCGCAATGCTCCAACACACGCTCGAGGTGCTGCGCCACATGGGGCAACATATATCCGGTATAGTAGCGGTGTGAGGCACGCAGATAGCCCACAACATCGTGCAACATATCGGCACACAGCTCCTCGTCGGCTGGGCGATAGGCTGGCGATAGGTGCATGTTGCAGAGGATGATAAATAGCTCGGCATTGCGGCCATCACGTCTACACATCTCATCGACAGATATGTCGCCAAAGGGCAACGATATGTCGAGGCGTGAGATGATAGATAGTAGCGAGGGGTAGCTGTCGATAAGTTCAAAGAGCTTTATCTCGGGCGATAGCGGCAGCCACTGGCCCATGTGTATAATCTTATTCATTGATAATTAACAACTTAGTCGTATTATAAAGTATTTCTATATATTTACTCTGCAAATATACTCATAATTTTGCAAACCACCAATCCCAACAAATGGGGATGTCGCAAAACTAAGTTTAGCCACATTCGGCGATTGCGAGATCAAAAAAAACGCTGCATCTTTGCAACATGAAAATCGGCCGTTTGTTTGCGGCCATAGATTTGTAGATAGAGAATCTTTTTAGTTTTTATTGGGTATCTCCCGTTGTTTAGGGAGGCGGGGCAAATCTTCGGGTTTGCCCCATTTTTTTAGGCGATAGCCGATTTAGGTATTTGTACTATTTTTAAATGTAACTAAAAATTGTTATCTTTGCGCCAAAATTTTAAATACAACTAAAGATGAAACTACGAACTTTACTTCTTATTATTGTTGCTGCTGCCGTATGCTTCACGGCTGAGGCTCAGTCATCGACAGACAAGGTTAAGTCATTTGCCGACAAGCATTTGCGCCTAACAGGATATTTGCAGGCAGGATTCGAGTGGAACGAGGCCAACGACCCCTCGACATTCTTCTACATCAAGCGTGCACGTCTGAGCCTTACGGGCGACTTCCTCCAGGAGAAGATGGACTATCGTCTTCAGGTGGACATGGCTGGCTCACCAAAGATTTGCGACCTCTATTTCCGCTACAAGCCTCTTAACGAGCTCAATGTGCAGTTGGGACAGTTCAAGCTCCCATTTGCAATGGAGAACGAGCTTTGCGGCCCTACGACATTTGAGTTTATCGAGTACTCATACCTCACCGTATATCTCACTCGTAACCACGCTAAGTATGACGGCATAGGCGGCGCAACAGGTCGTGATATGGGTGCTCAGCTCTATGGTGGATTTATCGAGCGTGAGGGCTACAACCTTATTAATTATAATGTAGGTATCTACAACGGCGCTGGCATCAACACCAAGGACAACAACTCGTCGAAGGACTTTGTAGGCCGCATCACTGTTAAGCCAATCAAGGAGTTGTCGTTGTCGGCATCGTATATGTACTCGGAGGTAAACCACAACAACAGCCTCTATATGAAGGCTCCACGTTGGTCGGTAGGTGCATGGTACAGCTCACGCCACTGGGTTGCACGTTCGGAATTTGCTCAGGCACACTTTGACGGCAATCGCACAAATGCTTTCTATGCGTTGGGTGGCTACCACTTCGAGAAGCCTTGGTCGTTGGTAGCACGCTACGAGTTTATCCGTGACGAGCTTAGCATCCTCGATGAGGAGCGTATTACGCTTGGCGCTGCCTACAAGCCATATAGCTTCATTCGCCTTCAGCTCAATGCGTCATACACGCTCAACCATGCGCAGAAGCGCAATACCCCAGGTATCAACCTCTTGGTGTCGGCCATATTCTAACCATACGATCGAACGCTAAAAGCCTATGCGAAGATTTCTCAACGAAGATTGGATAACAACGCTACTTAGCATACCGCTAATCATTGCGGCAGCCCTGGCTCACCTGCTCCCAGGAGGAGGTATATCGGTATCGGCAGACCTCACCGAACTCACGGCATGGTTCGACATAGCAATATTCTTTGTCGTGGCCTTCGTATTGCTCTACGTGGGTAACAGATCGCTAAACAGACCTGTTAAGGGTATCATACGTTCGTTCATCGTAGTATTTCTTGTTGCCCTTCTTGCGCAGTGGATAGCCAAGATCGACGCTGTGAAGTATTACGGCTTCGAGGCGGTTTTCTTCTCGGTAATCTTCGGACTTATCATTCGCAACCTATTTCACATTCCCGAGTGGCTTAAGCCAGCCATTCAGGGCGAATTCTTCATCAAGATAGGCGTTGTCTGCCTCGGTGCTACGGTGCTCTTCTCGGATGTCATGAAGTCGGGCGCTGCGGGCCTTATCCAGGCAATCATGGTTGTAGCCATAGTGTGGTTCTTCGGCTACTGGCTCGCTCGCAAACTTAAGGTGGAGCGTGCTACGGCGATGACCCTTGCAAGTGGCTGCTCGATATGCGGTGTGTCGGCATGTATCACAGCGGCAGGTGTTGCAGGTACTGAGAAGAAGTATCTCTCGTATATCACCTCGGTGGTGCTTATCGTTGTTGTGCCGATGATCTACCTTATGCCTTGGTTGGCATCTATGATTGTGCCGCTCTTGACCGACGATCCTACGATACAGAGCGAGATTACGGGTGCGTGGATAGGTGGAACTATCGACACCACATCGGGTGTGGGTGCTTCGTCGGAGATGGCGGGCGACATAGCTCAGAAAACGGCTATCGTCGTTAAGGCTACGCAGAATGTGCTTATTGGCGTTGTGGCATTCTTCATCGCCTTGTATCTCTCGGCACGCTCGGGCGAGGGAGGTGGCTTGCAGCGTCCATCGCTGGGCATCGTGTGGGAGAAGTTCCCGAAGTTTATCCTCGGCTTTGTTCTCGCCTCGGCACTATTCAGCATATTGCAGACCAACGGGCTGCTTACGCTCAACAACAGTGGCAAGATAATCGAGACGGCTATGGCCAAGAACTTCTCGACGTTCTTCTTCTCGTTGTCGTTCGTGTGCATCGGCATGGACACTCGCTTAAAGGATATTGTGTCACGCGAGAACCGCAACATACTATTCTCGTTCCTTGGTACTCAGGCATTTAACATCGTCGTCACATTTCTCATTGCGTGGCTCATGTTTGGCGTTGTTAAGCCTGCCGTATGGCCCACTACGCCAACAACAAAGGAGGCTACAACCGAGAGCGTAGCGCCTCAGGATGGTGTGCCATCAGGGTTTGTCATTCCCGTTGAGCCAGCCGCTACCGAAGCTGATGTCGAAGTTGCGACATTTGAGCGACTGCGAGGTGAGGAGTAATTAGCAATTATTCGCCTATAAAACAACTAACCGACTCTCGAAAGAGTCGGTTAGTTGTTTATATGTCGAGTTCGAGTTGCTGATAATCATAAATATTTTTTACGGGGCAACCTATCTTATGGGCATAGCGCACAGTGTTGGCCGTGCCACTTGGCCGCCCATTCCACCATGCTACAACCAAATCGGCACCATCGACCATAGCCTCGTTGCGTGCCTGAAATACACCAACATGGTACTCCGATGACACATAGTGCAACGCAGCAGCTTGCCCAACGACGAGATCATATATACGGCGATTGGCAGAACTAAATATTGACGGGAAATCGGGCCAGGGCACAAACAGCTCTATCTCAATATCAGGCTTACTCTCAGACACATGCAACACCACACACGCCACAGCAAGGTCGAAGCCCTCGGCCATGCCCACACGAAATCGTCGTGCACCAAGAGCATATAGTCTCTCGACCTCGGCCTCAATAGCACTATCGTGGCGGCGGCAATAGGAGCGATGTCCCGTAAATGCGATTGTATGTAGACTACCGATATTCACCTCGCAAAGTTACTATTTTTTTACGTTAGTAGTAACTATGGCTTGTGTTTTGTTAGCTGAAGAGATGTACAACTTTAAAATTTACGTACTATGAAACACTCTTCATTATGTCTGCTCTCGGCTTTGGGTGGTGCCCTTGTCGGAGCTATGGTTGCAGTACTCGTAACACCAACCTCGGGTAAGGAGCTTCGTCACAAGATTCGTGATGCCATGAGCGAGGCTGAGGCTCGCATGCGTGCCGACTTTGGCTGCAAGTGCGAGAACGAGGCTAAATAACAGCAAACCACCTAACCTGCGATTCGAATTATGACGATGCTACTGTTTGTTGTCGTGGTGCTCCTCGGGCTTATGTTCCTGAGTGGAGCTTTGGTGGTGGCGCTTGCCGAGCTCACAGGCTCGCTGATTGTGGCGATGCTCATAGTTGGTTTGCTCCATGTGTTGATTGCCCTGGGGCTGTATATAGGCTCGATACGCCACACCCTAAGAACATGGCACCGCCGCCTCGACACGGTTTACGATGTGAGTGCCACATTCGAGGTGCTATATCGCAGGGTGGTGGCTTATGTTCAAAAAATATTGGGAGGCTTACACTAAACCTCCCAATACTATTTTTTGCACACACAACGGCCTAATGGCCAAGGTGCTCAATAAGAATCTTTATGCCGATGCCGATAAGCACCAAGCCGCCTAAGAGACCAGCCTTTGAGCCAATATGCGAGCCTATCTTACGACCGAGATATAGTCCTAAGGCCGAGAGCGCAAAGGTAACAACGCCAATGATTGACGATGCTATCCATACATTGGCATGAATGAACGCAAATGACACACCCACAGCTAAGGCATCGATGCTTGTTGCCACAGCCATGAGGACCATAGTTCGCACACCAAAGTCACTATCGAGGCTCTCCTCCTCACCCCATATTGCCTCACGCAGCATGTTAAGGCCAATAAGGACAAGCAGGCCGAAGGCTATCCAATGGTCGATACCCACGACGATGCCTGCAAACTGCGTGGCAAGCAGATAGCCAACAATAGGCATAAGAGCCTGGAAGCCACCAAACCACAAGCCAACTTTAAGCACGTGCGACAGCTCAACACGCTTGACACTAAGGCCCTTACCAATAGATACTGCCGTAGCATCCATAGCCAAGCCAAAGCCCAAAACTATCATCTCAAAGATTCCCATATCTTTTCCTCTTAGCGATTATAATCATCGAGAGCCGCTGTAGCAGCGCCCTTCTCGTCGAAGAGCTTGCCCCACTGTGGCGACGTAGCCTCCCAGATAAATGTGCCACGACCAAGACCTCGAGGCAACGAGCGTACTATGCTATCGATAGCAAGAAAATGGTCGCGATACTCAACAACAATAAGCGGCTTCTTATAGCGCTTGGCCATAGCCCTAAGGTTGGCCTCGAGCTCCTCCAACGTGCCATGCCACTCGGGATAATACGACTGACCAATCAAGTCGTACTCCACGCCATACTCGGCCATAGCATCGAAGAAACGCTCCGACTCCTCGGCCTGGCCACCAAGAGCCACATGCAACATAATCTCTGCCGAGGGCGTCACCTCACGCACAGCACGCACACCCTCCTTCAACAAGCCACACAGGCCATTAAACGAATGACGCACAGAGCCATAAGGCCACAACATGCCATTGCTTATCTCGTTGCCCACCTGCACCATGTCTGGTGCTGTGCCCTGCTCGACAAGAGCCTCGAGCGTGGTCTTAGTGTGGTTATACACCTCCTGGCACACCTCCTCGTAGCTCAACGTCTGCCATGCCTGAGGCATAATCTGCTTGCCAGGATCGGCCCAGTTGTCCGAGTAGTGGAAGTCGAGCAAAAAGAGCATGCCCGCCTCCTTGATACGCTTGGCCATAGCGAGCGTATGTTCAAGGTCGCAGTAGCCATCACGCTGCGAGTAGCCGAGCTCTGACTTAGGGTTTACAAAGAGGCGCAGACGTATGTAGTTAAAGCCGTTATCTCGCAAAATATCGATGGCATCGCCCTCGACACCGCCATCCGAGAAACATATGCCGCTATCCTCCTGCCACTGCAACCACGATATATCGGCACCTGTGGCATAAGGCTTATCGTCAACTCGCTGTGCACTTACTATGTTGGCCGTAATGAGCATCGCCAACACAAACATAATTTCCCTTTTCATATTATTTAAATTAAATTCCTGCAAATTCCCTTAGTTGAGCTATCTCTGCTGCCCAGCGCTCCTCATCAGGGGTTTCAAGAACAAGGGGGATGTTGTCGAAACGTGGATCTTTGGCAATATATTTAAAGCACTCCCAGCCAATCTCGCCATCGCCAAGTGGCGAGTGGCGATCTATGCGGCTGCCAAGAGGACGCATGGCGTCATTAAGGTGCATACCTCGCAGATATTTAAAACCTACGATACGCTCAAACTCCTCGAACGTAGCGTCGCACGCCTCACGAGTACGTAGGTCGTAGCCCGCAGCAAACGAGTGGCAGGTGTCAAGACATACGCCCACACGGCTCTTATCCTCAACACGGTCAATAATATAGGCCAAGTGTTCGAACCTAAAACCGAGGTTAGAGCCCTGACCAGCAGTATTTTCCAACACAGCAGTAACACCCTGTGTGCGCTCCAAGGCCATGTTTATCGACTCGGCAATACGCCTTAGCGAGCCCTCCTCGTCGATACGTTTTAGGTGGCTACCTGGGTGGAAGTTTAGGCGGTCGAGGCCCAGCAGTTCGCAACGATGCATCTCCTCAAAAAACGACTCACGCGACTTCTCGAGGCCATCATCGTCGGGGTGTCCGAGGTTGATGAGGTAGCTGTCGTGAGGAAGTACCTGCATGGCGGTGTACCCCGCCTCGGCCATAGCTTGCTTAAAGGTGTCAATCTGTGCTGGCGTAAGCTCGGGAGCTAACCACTGGCGTTGGTTCTTGGTAAAGAGTGCAAACGCCGTAGCCCCTATATCTTTGGCATTGCGAACGGCATTCTCAACACCGCCCGATGCGCTAACGTGTGCTCCAAAATATTTCATATACTAATCATTCAAATTTTCTATAATCTTAATTGTACAAAGATAGGAAAAATATCTGAAAAATTTATATCTTTGTAGCCTATAAGTTAGTACAAACCACCAAACTATCAAATAATAAAATATGAAGAGATTTTTTGTAACCTTGCTATTTGCGATGTTGTTGCCTAATTATGAGTTATTTGCACAAGTGACCATCGACAATGTTGCCACAAACGACGATACTGTTGCCTTCGAAAGCAACATGAACAAGACCGATGTGTCGGTAGATGTCGAGACAGAGGCTATGCGTCATGCCGAGCGCCTCATGCAGCGCAAGGAGCGCAACACTGTTGACTTTACGGCCAACCTACATGGCTCGCTCACAGCATTCAGCGACTCGTGGGCAGCATCGGGCGACAACACCATATCGCTCTTGGCAAACATCAACTTCGGACACACATACAAGAAGGATCGCTTCACGCTGACAAACACAGTTGCAGCAAAGTTTGGCTACAACAACATGAAGATTGAGCTTCAGGGCGAGCAGCAGCCTGTGTGGTTCAAGAATGTCGACGAGCTCTCGCTATCGACATCTCCTCAGTGGACAATGGTCAAGAACTGGACCTATGGTGCTACCGTCAAGTTCCGTACTCAGTTTGCACCAGGCTACGAGGCTCGTGGCGACAAGCAAAATGGTGTGGGCCGTGTATCTAACTTCCTTACACCAGGTTATCTCGACGCCTCAGTCGGTTTCACCTATATAGTACCTACCGACAAGTTCCCTCTCAAAATCAACCTTGCGCCTTTGGCGATGAGTACCACCTATCGCAACGACCTCGAGGTATCGAAGGACTACGGCGTGTTGGAGGGCAAGAAGTCGAAGTATGAGGGTGGTCTTTCAGTACAGCTCGACTTCGACAAGACATGGGGCAAGAATGGTTGGTTGCGCTATCGCACAACAGCTTACTCGTTCTACGGTTGGATTACAGCATTATCTACAAAGAAGTTAGGCGAGACACTTCCTACGCTACGTTGGGAAAATACCTTCGACATCAAGGCAACAAAGTATATCTCGACACAGATCTACGTCCAGCTATACTACAACAATGCCGAGTCAAAGGAGCTTCAGCTTCAGGGCATGTTGTCGGTAGGTCTTACCTATACATTTAAGAATAAGTAATTGCTTTTGAGAGCCTTTGGCACTCCTGTTGAGAGCTGTTTTTAGGTAACATTATGGCTGAACAAAAAGGTAGACATAGGGCGTGGGTTGCCCTCGGCGTCATGGCTATTGCGGTGTGCTCAATGTTTTTGGGCATGCTCGTCGAGCATGGTCGCCTGAGCAAGCTGTGGAGTGCGCTGGCCGAGAATAGCAACCAGGTGGAGCAGTATGCTGCCGACCTACACAAACTCGAGCAGTATCTCACCCTGAGCGACAAGATGGTGCAGACCGTAAGCGCCATCCGCAACTACTATGTCGACAGCATCAACCTCGACACCATCTACGATCGTGCCATACCTAAGCTCCTCTCGGAACTCGATCCCCACTCGGAGTATATCGCAGCCAAAGATTTCGAGAAGGTCAACGAGTCGCTCGAGGGCGAGTTCGACGGAATAGGCATAGTGTTCAACGCCTCGACCGACACCATCATGGTGCTAAGCGTAATACCTCAGGGCCCGAGCGACAAGGCGGGCTTGCGTGCTGGCGACAGGATAATGCGCATCGACGGACGTGATGTTGCGGGCCAGAAGATTCCTCAGGACTCGATGGTTAAGCTCATGCGTGGCCCACGACGCTCACATGTCAAGCTGTCGTTGCAACGTCATGGCTTAGATAAGCTTGTCGAGGTCGACGTTGAGCGTGACGCCATAGAGCTACACTCTATCGAGACGTCGTTCATGCTTCGCCACGATCCCAACATCGGCTTTGTGCGCCTATCGCAGTTTGCTCGCACGTCACACGCTGAGATGCGCAAGGCTATCGACAGCTTGCTCAAAGAGGGCATGGAGTCGCTAATTATCGACCTACGAGGCAACGGCGGAGGTTTTCTCGACCAAGCAATACTCATAACCAACGACCTGCTGCCAACGGGCAAGCTAATAGTATATACCGAAGATCGCTACGGCGAGCAGCAGAGGCAGTATAGCAAACTCGGCAAATATCCTGAACTCGATGTGGTAATACTCGTCGACGAGTTTAGTGCCTCGTCGAGCGAGATTTTGGCGGGCGCTATTCAGGATAACGACAGAGGCTTGGTCATCGGTCGTCGCACCTTTGGCAAGGGATTGGTACAGACGCAGATACCTTTTGCCGATGGCTCGGCCATGCGTCTTACCGTAGCTCGCTACTACACACCTACGGGACGCTCCATCCAGAAGCCCTACACCAATGGCGATGAGGAGAGCTACAAGATGGACATCATCAACCGCTTCAACCGCAACGAGTTTTTCTCTGCCGACTCCATACATTTCGACGAGTCGTTGCGCTACACCACACCTGCTGGCCGCACAGTGTATGGCGGTGGCGGCATCATGCCCGACATATTTATCCCGATGGACACAATAGGCGTAACTGCATATTACAATAAGGTGTGGAATATGAACGTATTGTATCGCTACACGCTCGACTTCACCGACCACCATCGCTCTGATATTGACTCGATTAAGAGCCTCGAGCAGCTCGACTCGATGTTTGCGAAATATAATCTCGTTGATGACTTTGTGGCGTATGCCGAGCGTCATGGCGTGGCTCGCAACAGAAGAGATATAGCCACCTCACGCTCGATTATCTCGGCTCAGCTGCGTGCCTATATCGGTCGTAACACGCCTCTTGGCGATGCTGCGTTCTACTACAACATCTACCCTAACGACAAGGTGTTGCAGCGTGCCGTAAGCGAAATTAAGAAGAACAGAAAATAGCTCAAACTATGATAAAAAGATTAATAGGTGTAGTATTCACCATCGCCATTTTTGCAGTTGTTGTTGCCGCAGCTATCAACTGGGGCGGATATCGTTCGATGCTCTTTGGCCGCAACCATGAGCCACAACCACGCCAGCGTGTTGAACACGTAGATGCTGCTAAGGATGAGCGTGATAGCACTAAGGCTAATCGTCCAAAAAAGGAGCTTACGCCCGAGCAGATTGAGGCTCGCAAACGAGCCATAGCCAAGAAAAAAGAGGCTGAAAGGGCAGCGGCAGAGAAGGCAGCGGCAGAGAATAAGAAAAGTGAGCTTGTTAAGTAACAGGCTCACTTTCGTTTAGGCATCTCGATAGGTGCTATTCATGCTCCTCACGGTAGTTGTATAGCTGGTCGCGTAAGCGTGGTGTGAAGCCGGCACGACGTATCGTAGCCTTCATCGCCTCACGGTCGAAGCGTGTTGTTGCTCCTGCTGACGACACCACATTCTCCTCAATCATTATCGAGCCCATGTCGTTAGCGCCACTCTTAAGCGCTAACTCGGCAACCTCCTTACCAACGGTAAGCCACGAGGCCTGAATGTTGGTTATGTTATTGAGCACTATGCGGCTCATGGCAATTATGCGCAGATACTCTGTTGCCGAGAAGCGTGGCGATATGCCCTCACGCTCGAGCTCAGTGCCCTTAGGGCAGAATACCCAGGGAATAAATGCTGTGAAGCCACGTGATCCCTCGGGGCGTAGTGCCTGAAGGTCACGAATGGTTATTAGGTGGTCGATGCGTTGGTGTGGCTTCTCGGCGTGGCCATACATCATCGTTGCTGTAGATGTTATGCCGAGCTTATGTGCCTCGTGCATAACACGCACCCACTCACGTGCCGATGGCTTGGCAGGCGATATGCGCCTGCGTATCTCGTCCGAGAGAATCTCGGCACCCGCACCAGGCAACGTATCGAGGCCTGCCGCTTTAAGGCGTTCGAGGGTTTCAAGCGTGGTGATGCCACTTATCGAGGCTATGTGCGATATCTCGGGAGCACCCAAGGCATTTAAACGCAACTGAGGATACTCCTTCTTGAGCTGTCGAAATAGTGTTTCGTAGAACTCGATGCCGAGGCGTGGGTGGAGTCCTCCCTGCAACAACAGCTGATTGGCGCCGAGCTTCAAGGCTTCATCAATCTTAGTGCGATACTCCGCCATTGTAGTGACATAGGCCTTATCCTCCTGATGGGGCTTACAGTGGAAATTGCAAAACTTACAACCTGACTTACAGACATTTGTGATATTCACATTGCGATCTATCTGCCATGTCACCACCTCGGGATCGGCAACCGCAGCCTTGCGTATGGCATCGGCCACAGAGGCGAGCTGCTGGATAGAGGCATGGTCATAGATGAAGTATGCCTCCTCACGTGTAAGTGACTCACGCAGAAGTGCTTTTTCCAATATATCATCAACGTTCATACGTAAACAAACTTTTTAGAGTAATAGCTTAAAGTCGAGAGTTCGGCGGTTGAGGTCTACGCTCTTAACACGCACCCTCACACGACTGCCCAACGTGAGGCGTATGCCCGACGAGCGACCTACAACCTCGTAGCGTGCCTCGTCGAAGCGATAGTAGTCGTCATCGTCGATATCACGCAGGAAGGCCATGCCCTCGACATGGGTGTCGTCAAGCTCGACATATACACCCCAGTCAGTGAGTCCCGACACCACGCCCTCGAACTCCTCGCCGATGCGGTCCTTCATGAACTCCGCCATCTTATACTTGATGCTTGCACGCTCGGCATCCGAGGCAACAATCTCTCGCTCGGTAGAGTGCACTGCCAGCTGCTCAAGATGCTGCTTATCAGCGCTCTTAGCACCGCTAAGATACGATGCCAAGAGTCGGTGTACCATCATATCGGGGTAGCGACGGATGGGCGAGGTGAAGTGTGTGTAGTATGGGAATGCCAAGCCGTAGTGGCCAATGTTGTCGGTGGTATATACCGCCTTAGCCATGCTTCGCACGGCGAGCGTGGTTATGGCATTGTGCTCGGGGCGGCCCGATATTGTGCCGAGGAGCTTGTTCATCTCCTTGGCTATGGCTCTACCCTTCTGCGCCTTGAAGTAGTGGCCAAAGCGTAGGGCAAAATCTCTGAAACGTTCGAGCTTATCCTCCGATGGCTCGTCGTGGACACGGAATACCATAGGTCGAGCCACCTTGCGGCCATTGACCATGCGGTAGGCGCAATACTCGGCAACACGCCTATTGGCAAGCAACATAAACTCCTCGATAAGCATGTTAGCCTCCTTCTGCACCTTGGTATATACGCCAATAGGCTTGCCCTTCTCGTCAAGGCGGAAGCGCACCTCATCACGCTCGAAGGCAATAGCGCCATGCTTAAACCTCTCGCTACGAAGAATTTGCGCAAGACGATTGAGAGTTAATATCTCATCCTTAAAATCACCATCGCCACCCTCAATAACGGCCTGTGCCTCCTCGTAGGTGAAGCGCCTATCGGAGTGAATTACCGTACGACCAAACCACTCATCTACAATATCGAGGTTTTCGTTAATGGTAAACACTGCCGAGAAGCATAGCTTATCCTCGTGGGGACGAAGCGAGCATAGCTCGTTGGATAGTCGCTCGGGGAGCATAGGTATAGTGCGGTCAACAAGATATACCGACGTGGCTCGCTCCACAGCCTCGTTGTCGACAACCGAGCCAGGGGTTACGTAGTGTGTCACGTCGGCGATATGCACGCCTACCTCCCACAAACCCTCATCGAGCTTGTGTAGCGACAGTGCATCGTCGAAGTCCTTAGCATCGGCAGGATCGATGGTAAATGTCACCCTATCGCGCATATCTCGTCTGCGCTCGATCTCCTCCTTAGTGATGTCGTCGTCGATGCGGTTAGCTGCGTTAATGACGTCACGCTCAAAACGATAGGGAAGGTTAAACTCTGCCAAGATAGCGTGCATCTCGGTGTCGTTGTCGCCAGCCTTACCCAATATATCGACCAGCTCGCCATGAGGCAGACGCTCGCCATCGGGCCAATCGACAACACGCACCAGCACCTTATCGCCTGTTTCCACCTTAGCATTCTTCTTGCGAGGTAGATATATGTCGCAGCCCATGCGTCGTGAGTCGGGCGTAACGAATATCGAGTTTGTCGTAACCTCGGCAGTGCCCACGTATGGGCGCTCCGAACGCTCAACGACACATACAATCGTGCCCTCGAGCTCGCCATCACGTGAGCGGCGAGCCACGACAAACTCTACGCTATCTCCCTCCAACGCACCACCACCATTGCGGCGTGCTACATAGACATCGCTCTCGAGCTCCTCGCACTCGACATACAGTGCACCAGGCGTAGCCGAGCGAACAACACCCCTAAAACGTGGCATTGCCGAGCGTGATAGTCGGTATTTGCTACGTGCCACCTCCTCGACAAAGCCATCCTCAATGAGCTGGCGCACGATAGCAAAGGTCATCGTACGGCCATCACGGTCGGCACCTCCCGAGGCTGCGGCAAGGTGTTTGAGTGAAAACTTATTGTCGGGGAACTCACGAAACATGTCAACGATGAACGACGCACGCTCATCACGGTTGTTACCCCTCTTATTTTTGTGTTTTGCCATTCTTTACTTGTTTAATATGTGTAGCGCCATGCGACGCATCATGCGCTCGCCATACGCAATAGCACCCTCGTCGGGAAGGAACGTAGGCGTGTGCGAGCCTCCCGCATTGCGACCTACGCCAAGGCGATAGAACAACGATGGATAGCGCTCGGTGTAGTGGCCAAAGTCCTCAGCCGTTGTCATAGGCTTAAGCTCACGGACATCTATACCCTCGTCCGAAGCGACTATCATAGCCTCGTAGGCCAACATTATGTCGTTGACAACACATGGATAGCCATAGCTTATGTCAACCTTTACCTCCACACCCCACTTCTCGGCCACCTGGCGGCCATTGTTGTGCAGGTAGGCATGTGTGCGCTCACGCACCTCCTTGTCGAAAGTGCGCATTGTGCCCTCAGCCGAAACGAGGTTTGGAATCACGTTGGTTGCGCCATCGGCAATAACACGACCAATAGACACCACACACTCAGGCGTATTTAGCAATGTTGTGCGCAGCACCATGTCAGCCATGGCCGATACACTATCATCAATCTCCGAGCGGCGTGCAGCATGACCACCACGTCCCGAGATGTAAAAGCGTAGCTCGTCATTCGAAGCCATAAACCTACCTGGGCAGATGCCTATCTCGCCCACTTCGAGAGTCGAGTCTACATGCTCGCCAATGACAGCCGCCACCTCGTAGCCCTCAAAGGGATTCTCCGCCAACACCTTGACAGCGCCACCAGGGTTGAGCTCCTCGCCAGGTTGAAACAAGCCAAAGAGAGTACCCTCGAAATCACGGTTTTTGTTAAGATACTGCAACACACCAAAGAGTATTGCCGTGTGCATATCGTGGCCGCAAGCGTGCATAACGCCCTCGCACTCAGACTTAAACTCAATGTCGTTCTGCTCATTAATGGGCAGTGCATCGATGTCGGCACGAAGCACCACTGAGCGGCGTAGATTGCCCCTACTGCCCTCAATCTTGGCAAGAACGCCTGTGCCGGCGATTGTGCGATACTCGATGCCCTCAGCCTCCAGTGCCTCGATTATTAGCTGCTGTGTTTTGACCTCCTCGAACGATAGCTCGGGGTTGCGGTGTAGTGCTCGGCGTAGCTCTATACTATTCATAATCTTCTATTTACGAGGTTTATAGTGGCGAGCCATCTGTGCTACGCTACGTGTGCATTCTACGGTTGTGCCACAGCAGCCACCAACGATGCTTAGTATGCCCTTCTCGGCAGCGGTACGCAGGGTTTCGGTATGCTTCTTAACAGTTTCGGGATACTTGCCCTTGCCATCAGGGATGCCTGCCGAGGGTGCTACGTATGTTGGTAGCGAGGTGTAGCGGGTAAGAAGCTCGATGTTGTCAACAACATTCTTGACGCCATACGAGCAGTTAAAGCCAATGGCCAGCGGGTTAAACTTGCTGACATCCTCGACATACTTCTCTACCGAGCGGCCCGAGATGAGTAGACCACCGATTTTTGACAACGTCGCCGAGAAGATGATAGGCTTCTCGGGCGCTATCTCCTGACATAGCTCAGCGGCAATCTCAGCATTGCGTATATCCGTAATGCTCTCGATAAGGAATATGTCAACGCCACCCCTCGCAAGTGCCTCGATAAGAGTGCGATACGATACACGAAGCTCATCCTCGGTAAGGTCGATGGCGAGTGTTATGTTACGTGTTGACGGACCGATAGAGCCAGCGATAAATACCTCTTTCTCGCTTCTCTTAATTGCCTCATGTGCTATCTTTAGCGAAGCTTCGACAAGCTCTTCGCACGTATGCTCCACGCCGCACGATTTAAGCATGAGAGGATCCGAGAGGAAGGTGTTAGAGGTGATAATTGTCGCCCCAGCCTTTATCGACGCCTCGTACATCGCCGCAACCTTTGCGGAGTCGCTAAGCGACAATGTGTCGGGTGCCACATCACGGCGGTTGCCCACAAGCGTTGTGCCTATGGCCGCATCCTTAACTATAATATGTCGTTGCAGAAGCTCTGCAATGCGTTCACGTATATTGCTCATTACTACTCAATTATTTCAATTTCGAAGAGTTTGCTCCAATCCTTGCCCGTAACGTAGAAGTGGCCGTTATCTCGGTTATAGGCTATGCCGTTGAATGCCTCGGCCTCGGGGTTATCCGCCAGCAATGCTCGTAGCTCGGGCATGTCAACATAGCCCTCGACGATGCCCGTTGTGGGGTTGATCTTAACTATCGAGCTGGTGAGGTAGACGTTTGCCCAGATGTAGCCATCTGCCCACTCCAACTCGTTGATATTGCCCAGCGGCGAGCCGTTGTACATCACACATATCGAGCTCTCGGTTTCGAACGTCATGGGGTTGACAATGCGTATTGTCGCCGTACCGTCCGACATGAATAGTCGCTCGCCATCTGTTGTTAGGCCCCAGCCCTCGCCCTCGTATGCTATGGTACTAATGCGCTTACCCTCAACATCATAGACATAGGCCTTGCGGCTAAGCCACGTGAGCTGATATATGCGATCCTTGTAAATTGTTATGCCCTCGCCAAACTCATCATTTGGGAGCGATGCCACAACATCCACCTTGCCTGTTGCGAGCGATATGCGTTGCAGGTGCGAGCGGCCCTCCTGGCCTGTACCCTCCCACATTGTGCCATCGACATAGTGCAAGCCCTGGGTGTAGCTACCCTTCGAATGGGGATACTCGGCCACAACACGATAGTTGTAAAGCTCTGCAAATGTGACCTTTGGCTCTACTGCCTCTGGCTTGTCGCCATCGCTATTTTTCGCACTATTTTGCCCTGCGCAGCCTGCCACCATGAGCAATGCTGCGAGCGCCATAATCGTAAATTGCTTCATACATTATTAATATATATGTGCAAAGATAACCATTTTTATAAGAATTTTAGTATCTTTGAGTGATAAATAACTCGAGCAACACTATGATCTACCACATAAACTCAACAACCTCCACCAACGACGAGGCACGTGGCGAGCGCTATGGCCACATGGATGTCATCTGGAGCGAGTACCAATCGTCGGGACGTGGGCAGCGTGGCCACACGTGGCATAGCACCGAGGGCGAGAACCTAACATTTTCCGTTGTGCTGCGCCCTACGTTTCTGCCTATCGTCGAGCAGTTTCTGCTCTCGGAGGTCGTCGCCCTCGCCCTCGTCGATGCTATGGCCGAGTTCGGCATCGAGTGCCGCATAAAGTGGACTAACGACCTATACGCAGGCGACAACAAGCTCGCAGGCGTGCTCATCGAGCACTCGCTCTCGGGCGACACCATCGCACGCACCATCGTGGGCATAGGTCTCAATGTCAACCAGATAGAATTCCCCGACGACCTGCCCAACCCCACCTCCATGGCGCTGCTGCGCTCCCAGGAGTTTGTGCGTGAGGAGGTCCTCGACTGCTTCATGCGTAATCTCGAGATGTGGTACAGCGTGCTCATGTCGGGCGACAAGCAACGTGTCGAGCAGACCTATGTCAGCCGCATGTATCATCTCGGCGAGGAGCACTGCTACATGCTCGCCTCGGGCGAGGTGTTTAGCGCCACGATACGTGGTGTTCGTCCCTCGGGCAAGCTGCGCCTCGAGCATGGCGATGGCATAGTTCGTGAGTATGCGTTCAAGGAGGTAGAGTTCGTGTTGCCACATAAGCAACTGCAAAAATAGGCTGGTGACAGCAAAAAAATGGGGCTAAAATTTTTTGATACGACAAAAAAATAATATATTTGTGGTTGCGTAAGTGCGCTAAACATGTGGAAAACAATAATTCCAACTAAAAAATATTACTACTATGGCAAATGTACCTGCTAATTTGAAGTACTCTAACGACCACGAGTGGTTGCGTGTAGAGGGTGATGTAGCTGTTATCGGCATTACTGATTATGCACAGTCACAGCTTGGCGATATCGTATTCGTTGACGTTCCTACTGTTGGCGAGACTATCGAGGCTAACGAGGTATTTGGTTCTATCGAGGCTGTTAAGACCGTATCTGACGCCTTCACACCAGTATCTGGCGAGGTTATCGAGTTCAACGAGGCTGTTGAGGCTGACTCATCACTTGTTAACAAGGATCCATACGGCGAGGGCTGGTTGGTAAAGATCAAGATGTCAAACCCTGCTGAGGTTGACGGACTTTTGGATGCTGCTGCATACGAGGCTCTCATCGGCTAATTTTGTGTGATAAGGGCGCATCTGCGGCCTTTCAATCATAGGGCTGAATAGGACGTACGACAAGTACTACCTATCCAGCCCTATTTTTTAATACCCGTGTTTTTTTGAGTGTGGGATAAAATGGGTAGAGAGTAATTAGTAGTGAGTAGTGTTTTTTTCGTTGCTGCTGACTGCTTTTCGAGATATAGTTTGAGTCTTGATGGTCGCCGAATAAAACAAAAAAACAGCACCCCGAAGAGTGCTGTTTTCTATTTAAGACGTTACCTATTAGTTAAATGGGTTAACTGTTAGGTAGTCGTTGATAATAACCTCGTAGTTGTTGTACTCCTTGTAGTAGTCGTCATTCTCAACAGGAGCACCGCCACCCCAATAGTTGCCAGAGAGGTCGATTGCTGCGTAGTATGGGCTTGCGCAAACATCGTTACCATAACCTGTTGCACCGTTTACGGTTACAGTGTTGTTAACAAATGCGTTACCAGTTACAACAGCTGCATTACCAACCATCAAGCCACCTGCAGAACGCTTAGATGTTGCAGTTACAGTGTTACCGTCGAATAGGTTATTTGTTACAGTGCAGTTCTTCTTAAAGCCCAAGTAAACGGTTGCACCGTTGCTAACATTAAGAGTGTTGTTTACAAACTTGTTGCCATCTATGGTTGCGCCACCACCAGTAGAGTAGTGTACTACAGCAGTTGCAGAGCAAGTGTTGTTATTGAACTCGCAATTCTGAACAAGCTGTGGGTCAGTGTTATCATCACCCTCTGTGTTGAATGTGATAACAGATATGCACTTGTTGTTCTCAAACTTTGAGTTTTTAATGGTGTTCTTACCGATAAGACGGAATAGACCGTAAATCGGCTGAGTGTGCTCGCAGTTCTTAACTGTAATGTTATCCAATGTTAGCTCTGCGCCAATTGTGCGAAGTACTGCACCGCCCTTGATACCGTCGAACACGATGTTCTTAAGTGTCAATTTACCAGTAACGCTGTCAAACAAAGCGAACTTGTTTGTTGTGCCCTCAGCCTGGCTAATAGTGTGACCATTACCATCGATAGTAACATCAACATCCTGGTATGTAGCCTCTGTCATTGCGATATCTGCGCCAAGAATTACATTCTTACCATCCTTGATTGCTGCTGCAAGCTGCTCTGCAGTGGTTGCGATTGAAACGCCATTGATAGTTACAGTTGCGCCAGTCTCAATATCACCAACAAGTGTGTTATCAGCAACACCCTTAATGGTGTTGTTCTCTGCTACAACATTATCGATGTTGAGGACAATGCCAGAAGCGTTTACCAATCCTACTGCAAGACCGTATGAAGCATCGTAGCTTGCGCCGAATGATTCGTTCTGCACAAGTGCAGTGTTTGCTACGCGGCAGTTCTCGATAGTGTGCTCGCCAGCGGTCATATCCATACCCACGATTGCGCCAACTGCAGCCTTACCAGCGATTGTAGAGCGTACAACTGAACAGTCTGAAATGTTACCGTTGTTGTTCTGGCCAACGAGACCACCGACCTGCCAGTGTAGAATGATAACAGAAGAGTTCTCTACGTGGCAGTTCTCGATACAACCGCCATTGTGAAGACGACCAACCAAAGCTGCTGAGTATCGACCACCCTCAGGATTTACAGTAGCATTCTTGATAGTCAAGTTCTTGATAGTACCCTTTACATTACCAAAGAAACCGTATGATGCCTCAGTAACTTTCTCAGTCCAGCGTACTGGCTCAGTAACCTTAAAGTTTGATACTGTGTAGCCCTGACCGTCAAATACGCCGTTGAATGATGTGCGGCTGAATGCGTAGTCGCCAATTGGTCTCCACTCAGCACCGTCCAAGTCGATATCGTTAGCCAAGTAAACAGTCTTCTTATCAAAGATGTTAGCAGAACTGCTTACATAGAACTCCATTGTGTTTACATTCTCAGAAACCCAAGCCAAACCCTTTGCGTTAGTAATGTAGTAATTACCCTCTGCGTCAGTATAGTGACCAACATTCTCAACAGTCCAATTGCCGTTCTCGCCCTCGACAAATGCATAGCCGTTAGCAAGAAGGTCCTCAGAAGTAGCCTCCTTAGCGGCAGCTGTGAACACACCTGCAACGATACAACCCTTTGCACCCTCCTTAGTCGCATCATAGCAACCAATCTTGGTGTTGAACATACCACCGTTAACAGCTACATTAACGATGTTAGAGCTGTTGGTGATGTATACTGATGAACCATCGTAACCAACAACAGGAGAGAAGTTACCACCATTGATAGTAAGGCTTGAAGGGCCATTGCCCAAGCCCTGCATCCATACCTGGCCCAAGAAAGTACCACCGTTGATAATGATCTCACCACCAGCAGTGAAGTCGCGCAATGAGCGGAACTGTGTAGATGCGATAA
>JAEIGA010002450.1_pt1 | contig 29620 bp, 68 predicted proteins | sample 9270691 | NCBI WGS metagenome assembly JAEIGA01 (sample SAMN17057246, study PRJNA624740) | gut metagenome | biome: biome; isolation source: fecal sample | host: Bos grunniens | place: China: Xizang | collected 2019
TAGTTGCTGTGGGTCTCATTTGTGCCCATGAATTTCTTCATAACGCACATCGCAATACCCTTCTCCGGATCCATCTTGTCACCCTTCTGGCACTTCACGATAGTCTTCGTGCCATCAGACCACCAAATAATGGTAGCAGTGCCCTGGATGAGGATCTTGGTCGGCTTTACAGGCGTAATAGTCCCCCAGTAAATTTTCCTGCAGAATTCAGCAAATGTCGTGTCTTTCGGTCCCATGTTCTTTTCCTCCTTGTTATTAGCTTCCTTTTCCTTAGACTCCTTAATGAACTCAGTGAGTGTACATGGTTTGTGATTAATAAAGGCAATAGGTTCTACAAGATTTCCGTAAGTTTGTGCTGTCTCAGTCGCAGAGAGCATCTCCTTGCAAATATCCACGTCTCTCTTGCAGTATTCACAAACCGTGTCCCCATCAAAATCGGCACCCAATCTCGCCATCTCAGTTGCAGTGAGGTATTCGTGCCATGCCGTATCTGTATCGAAGTCTTTTACCTGCTTGATTTCGAGCTTCTCGTAAATCTTCTTCGTCATTTCATCGATTTCCTTCTGCCGGAATCCGATCTTAGAATCTTCATCAAGTTTAACCCAATAAGGTACCGGCGGCGGAGTGAGAGCCTGCACTCTGGCAAGATAATCGCCATTGGACCAAAGTGAGCCAGTAGAGAGCCAGACCTTCTTGCCTTCCTTCTCCTCCTCAAACAGTCTCTTATAAGCTTCCGGCTTTAAGTACACATGCAGCTTGTCAGCAACTTCGGTACCAGTCATCGGGCAAGTTTCATCGTATTCCCACTCAATGTCCCAAATATCCGAGCCATTGGCCGAGAGAAGGCCCATGCACTGCTTAAAGTCTGCCCAGGAGTACTCTTTCTCGTTTTCTTTGTTGCTTCCGATGAAAGTGTTCGTCCAAGGGCTTACTTTAACGATATCAGCCTCTCCGCGACAGAAGTTCTTAACAGTAAATATAATGCGTTCCTCGGTTTGACCGTACTTGTCTCTGTGTTGGCCAAAACCAATGCCACAGCAGCTCCGTCTAGTGCAAAGACCACCCTGATAGGCAGTATCCGTGTCAGAATATCCGTTTGCCTGTGCCATCGTACCGAATTGAGAGTTCAGCATATTCTTCACAAAGAAGTCAGTCCAGGTGCCATTCATGCAGCAGATCCTAAAGTAGCACTTATCAATAGTTGCATCATACCACAGATCAATCTCATCAAAAATATAATCCGAGTCAGCACCTTCGATCTTTTTTACAAGAGCTCTCCAAATATCATTAGAGAAGTAGTCGTTGGTGCTAGTCTTTACATAGCGTCTCAGAATGTTAAACTGTCCAGTCAGTTTTGCCTCAACGCAATACCGAACACCTTTACCATTTGTAAAGATCGGTAGCAGCATAGCAATCTGTGCTTTCTGCCCATCGGTTCTTTCTTTCCGAAAAGCATCTGCTTGGCTGTAATCCTTAAAATAAATCCGCCAAATATCATTTCCGCGGTATTCATAATGTACATTTGTAAGTTTCATTTTTAATCCTCCTTTTCCTCATACGGCTCATCGAGCGCTTTTAAAAATGCTTCCTTTGTAGATTCATATGCGTTACGCGGCATGAAAACTGAAGAAAAATTGCTGTAATACACATGCGTCAGCAATGCAGCAACCTCTTCTTTGCTCATCTCCTGAATCTTTTCGTACCAGGTTTTCTTAGGTGTATGGGCTTTGTAGTATTCGCTCCACTTCCCATCATGATGCGCTTTGATTCTCTCAAAGACGTCCTCTGCTGTTAAATATCCGACAACGGAATCGCACTGCTCCTCATCAGGCTTCAAAAGTCCCATGATCTCAAGCAGGCCCTCACCTCTTCCGTAAGACCCACTATGTAATATAATAGAGCAGACTCTGTTCTCTCCATCTTCCGGATAACAGATCTGGAACCCGCACATATCGGGCTGTCTGTGGTATGCAAAAGGAATACCCTCTGCTTTGAGCATGGCCTCGAGCTTGAAAATCTCATCATAAGCCTTAACGTTTCTCCAAGACGAAAGCCCAGGGTACTTGCCCATCCGCTCTTTATGCATGAGGGATACTTCCTCGTTCATTCTAGTTTTGTAATCAGGGTTTGACTTCATTCTTTCGATCGCCTCGCCCATTGCTCTCATAACCTTTTCCGCATTGTCCATAATTTACCATCCTTTCTGAAAAATATAAGGAGAGACGCTAGAGGCTTTGATGTTATCTCTGCCTCTAGGCCTGGTCGGATTACTCGTCGCTATCTTCAGCGACCTCAACTTCCTCCACGGAGACTTCCTCCGGCTCTTCGGTTTCTTCAGTTTCCGGCGCCTCGTTAATTTCGTCGAGTGTCGGCTCAAAGTCGTCCTCCTTACGAGACTTAAGTCCCTTCAGGGCGACAACTGCGCCAGTTCCGACGGTAACGATACCGCTCACGATTTTCAGAATACCTTTCATGTTTGCCATAGTAAAACTCCTTTCAAATATAAAAAGTTTTCGGTTTTGATTTCGAATAGATTTGCCTATCCGACCATTATAGTGATTGAAAAATGTGTGACTTAAGATTTCAACTATACGTCCACCTATCCGCAAGCCCACGTATCTCGTCTGCCTTCATCTCATTCGCACGTTTGCAAACCTGAAGCAAAAGTTGCTCAAATGTTTCTCTTATCCGGGTTCCGACATATCTTTTAAAGAAGTCATCACATTCTCTTCCATTCAAATCAAATATCATTCGTTTGTTAAAACCTGTGGGTCCGCCAGAGACATCAGATAACATGATACAGAAATAGACATCAACACATCCTTCATAAACGAACTCAGGTGGCGTAACTTCGAAAGCCCATTCAACAGAATATCCGTTTATGCTCGTTGGAATCAGGTCTCCTACCACAAATAACCCAGTTCTCTTGATTTCCATCACAAGGTCAAAGTGGTCCATGAGCCATCGATGATCTCGAAGTTTTGTCCATTCTGCCCGCTCAAATGAAACAATCGAAACGTCATCCGCCATAAATATCCGTTCGGGCTCTGTAACACCGGAATCGGATCTTGCCTCATCGATAGACCTTTGCATCTTTTCTCGCCAATCCATAGTAACCTCCTTCAAACATCCATGCCTTTAGACCGTCTTAAAACTTCTCTCCACATTTTGCCACTTTCTTCAAGCCATGATCCTCCAACGCTGCTACCATGGTTCGTAAGGCCCAGAGCATCAAAATAATGAAGAAAGAACTCAATAAGCGGTTCTGAAATATAATCATCTTCTGCGGTTCTGCGATTAAAGTTCTCATACGGTCCATAATCAAACTTGTCAAGCAGTGGCAGGATTACCTCGTCAAGAATACTAATCGGACTTCCGCATCCGCAAAAGTTTAGAATCTCAGAGTAGAAGTAAGAACGAAAATACGAAAGTGCTTCTTCTGTATCAAGCTTATCGTTGTCAAATGTGATCTTGATCTCGTTATAGCTAACAGTCACAGGATAAGGACCGAACCCATATCCTTTTTGCTCCTCACTAAGTTCTTTTCCAAGATAAGAAATCATCTTAGCACAAAAATCAGCATTGGACATGTTTTTAAGCGCCTCAGTTTCTTTTTTTCTCTTTTTCCGCAACCTCTCCAAGAATTTTAAAAGCGTCATCAGCTTTCATCCCGTAACCTCCTCCATAATCCGCAGAGCCCCAACAAGCGTATCACGTTTACGTCGGAGTGCAAAGGCCTTCTCTTCAGCCACATTCGCATCATGTTCCATTTCTTTGATGAGTTTTTGGGACTCTTCCTTTTCCTTTCTGATATTATCGCGAAGCTCCTTTTCAATATCCACCTGTGTGCGGATCTCCGACTCAATTTCAGCGATTTTACACTTCAGCTCCTTAAGAGCCGCTTCTTTTCTAATCTTATCGTCCATATGAGTACCTCCTTTTGAAATATAAAAGGGGATAGCCCCGGATTATTCCGAGGTTTCTCCCTTTTCGATTTTCTTGAGGAACATCTTCGCACTAAGCTCGAGTTCCAGCTTCCCATTATCCGCGATGAACAGAATATCATGGATCTCATCATCGGAAAGATGGCGCCCATTAATAATGAGTGTTTTCAACCACTCTTTAAACAGGCCGTAGTCTTTCCGGCAATTTCCTCCTGCTTTCTGCCAGCTTGCGATAAAACGGCTAGCATAAATCCCTTCAATAGTCTTGTTTTCGAACATAAGTCATTCCTCCTTCTGCCCTTATCTGGGCATTATAGAGGCTGAAAATCTTACTCCTCCGTCAAAACCCTGTCATGCCAATACTCATATGAACGCTGTGCATCTCGAAGTGCCTCTTCAAATGCCTCAACTTTCCGCTCAACATACTGATGAATAGTTCGAGCAGCGTCCAAAATATAATCAGGATAACCTTCTGCATTATTACAAATGGTGTATTCCGCAAGCATAGCCTCAGCTTTTAAGAATTCAAGATCCTCTTCAAGCGCTTCGATTTTCTCAGAATACTTCTCTTCCATGTATCTTGCCTCAGACATTCAGCAACCCTCCTTTCTTCGTTTCCACCTCAACCAAAATATCCATACCCATTGGTGTGTTAACGACCTCTTTCAGTCGCATGTTAGCAGGAAGCAGCACAACACCATCGCGGATCTGGTTAATCAGCTGTTGCCTTAATTGCTCGAGTTTCGCTTCTTGGCTCATATGAATCATCGACTCAAAAATATAAACCATCAAATCCCTCCTCAATACCAGTCCCAGTCTTCTCGCTCTCTTGCATCCATCCCGCATGTTGGACACGGAGCATAACAACCGACTTTGTACCAAATATAACGGTATTCGTGTTTTGTAGCGATAAACTCACAGCCACAATTATTGCACACGAATCTCCGTTTCGCAAGTTGCCTCTCAATAACACGATCAAGAGACCCTTCCTTTACAATATCGGACATCAAATCACTCCTCTCACTTCGCCACAACAGGATCTTTAGGTCCCCCAACCTTTGCCTGTTTATAGTTGATTTCATCCTTTTCTGTAAGTGTCTCCCACATGTCTTCAGGGATTACAATACTTACAAGCTCTCCGTCACCATGGATCTCAGTGCCAAGAGCGCGGTAGATCTTCTCTTCTATTGCTCTCTCAGCACCGATACCATCTTCTCGGTCTGATACTTTCAACGTGTATTCCCCGAAGTAAGGACTATGGTCGTAATCGGTTGTGACAACTCTCCTCATCTCGATCCATCGGTTAACGTCGTAATCGTAGGTCCAGTAGGAATCGTCTTTCGTATGAGTATTACCATCGTCGTCCGTCCAGGTCTTTGTGTGAGGATGATAATGAGACTCCACATTGTACGCATCGCTTGGCTTCGACCGGTCATCGTCATGATGCTGCACCATATATTCCTCGATATGGACAATATATTCCCACTGAATCCGCTTAACATCGAGCGTGTAGCCTCTGGGGATGAAAAGCCATACGACGAATCCGATAAGTCCGACACCCATCAAGATCAGAATCCAGTAGTCCTCGAGAAAGTCTTTGATGTCGTCCATTTAAATATCACTCCTCTTTGAGCTCAATCAAAGGCATATCGTCCCAGAAATCGTGTGTGTAAGCCCGCAGCCAGACCGACTTATTATTAGCCTGTCTCTTTAAAACCATTGAGTTATAGTCCGTAATCTGCTCAATAATATCACTGCCAGGAATCTTATCAGTTTCCAGAATAAACTTAATTGTCTTGTACTGCTCTTCACGTTTGATTCTCTCAGCTCTTTCGAAAACAGGAACATTAACACCGATAAGAAAGCACAGACAGATAAAAGCAGCAACGCCGGAAACCAACGCTACGATGCCGAGTGACATTCCGGGCAAATCGCTATCCCAATCCCACGGACCGTACTGCAGTATCAAAGCGCATACTACAGCGATTACTACAAATATAATAAGTAAAAGCATATTAACCCTCTTCTTTCACATGACCCCAGTTTTCAGAGATAGCAAGCTCAATGTCACGGATCTGGTTGCTTGTAAGACCACTGTTATTCTCCTTAATCCATCGGAGAACCTCTTCATAACCGAGCTCTCTCTTGACCGTGATAATCTCCGAATACGGAAGATCCTCGATCCACTTGCAGAGATCTCTCCACTCGTCCTGCTTATGGTTGTGCCGCCACTCATACATAGCTGCGAGCGTCTCGTAGTTGAGTTTCAGAGTCCGCTTCTGGTTGTAACTCGATGGTAAGAGTTGGATCAGTTGCCACCAACAATATTTCTTTCTTGTGTCGTCTTCTGCTTTGAGGTATTCACCTCTCCAGTAGTTAAGGGCGCATACAATGGTTTTAAGAATCTCGATTGAGGAGTAGCCAAAACTATAATAATCATCATAATAATCATAATAATCATCAGCGATCTCCGCGTCAACGCATGGTTCTTTATTGTCAAGATGCTCATGGCTAAAGTCATCGACCGTAAACTCCTTAGCCGTAATCCGATGCATGGTGGAGCAGGAATTCATCTCGATATCGTAAGGATTTGGACTGACGACCGTACGATAAGTGTCAAACTCCTTCCAAAAATACAAAGGAGCCGTAATGTCCACGTACACATCGATATACCGACGATATTTCGCGTGTACAGGACCGCCTTTAGCAAGTGCCATCATCAGCTTATGGTCATTCGGACCAACTATAGGATCACCGCACCATCTTTGCGTTCCTTCGTCCGGGCATTCGATTCTGGTGTCCGATCTATCCCATGAGTCCTTAGGGTTGCGCATACCTCTGATAGCAGCGTCCCAACCTACAACTTGTTCGTTTTCGATTTTAATCATGGTTTTTCTCCTTAATCTTATGTGCGACAGTCACCGGTGCGCTGATGGTAAAAGCATCCCGAGCGTCCTGATACGCGAGGTTTGCCCTGATTTCGCGCTCTTTAGCACCCTTAACCGCCCGAGCAGCAAGGACAGCATCATTACGCGTAGCAATATAACGCTTCACCGCCTCGTTCTTAAGCATCTCGTCCGTGAGTCCTTTGGCTTTAGCGAACTCTTTCGCTCGATTCACCCATTCCGCCTGATCTGGACACCCACAACAAGCTCTTCTATCAGGACTTCCCGGAGGACCACACTTTCGATCACACGGCTCCACGTTATCTCTCATGAAATCTGCGTACGCCTTAATAGCTTCAAGTTCCTCTCGAGTTATGGTTACTCGTACTTCCATTTAGATCACTCCTTTTGCCCCATACATGCTTCTGATGAAAACGGATTTGGAAAAATATCAGATAACTTCGGAGTGTTTTGTATCCCTCTCAACACTACCTCTTTCACTGTCGGGAAGCCACAACATTGACAGAGAATATCCGGATCTTCATTATAACCACGGTAGGTTCTTAATTCGAACTTATTCTCACTGTATTCGCACTTCCACTCCGCGCCACATCTCTCACAGCGATAGAGTTTCCGTTTATCATGAATCCGATCCCAAGCTTCTACTTTCTTAGGATCAGATTCCTTTAAGATTTCAATCGCCATGGTTGTTCCTCCTTTCAAACAGCACGACGCCGTAATCGTACTCATATACATCAATATGCCCCGTCTCTTTATTAACGCGATAACACCTTCTATTGATTTTTTCTTCCAGGTGCTCGATCATCTGTTGACTATTGCGGTGATATGCGAGTTTAACACCAGTCAAAAACGTATTCAAAACCTGTGTAAGCAGCTCGCTGTGGTCGTAAAACATATAGCTCCCTTCCTGCACATGGTAAGCTTTGTAAAGAATGTTAAACGGTATTCCTTGTATTATCATGCTATCATGAATATCCGCCATTCTGATAGGAACCTCAAGACGGTATTCGCTTTCCACAATTGTCTTGCATTTCTCGATCAGTCTATCCTGAACTTCTTTATCCATTACTTACCCCTCCTCCAAAATCTTCAACGCTCTTTCGATCTGAGAAAGGTAGTCTTTCTTTTCTGCAAGTCTTTTAGAATAGACTTCAATACTACGCTTGGTTGCATTGACATTTAACTCAATATAATCCCGAATCGTCCAATCTTCAGACCAGCACTCACGGTCTTTGTTCCGTTCGATGAACTCAGGGCTTTGTAAGTCTTTGATAGCTGCCTTTCCTTTTTCTATCTCGTCGATGCAGTGACTAATCTGGTTTGGTAAGTGTTGCTTCTCGGAATTCAGTAACTTGATAACTTTATCCATCACAGTCCCTCCCAAGCCCAAGCGAATCACAAAGAATCTCGTACATGGTGAACTCCTCTAAAATCGAGATGTCTTTACGACTGATGAGTGTTTTAAGCGGATTATCTTCAGTCCACACCCGTCCATGCTTCTGTGCGTCCTTCGCGATCATTATACACCACGTAAGCTCCTTACGAATTTCCGGTCGTTCTTTGATGTAGTCAAGGACATCTCCGAACGTGATTTCACTCAGAGGCTTTCCGATTTTCTTAGCAACCGCAGCATCGCGCTCATCAAAGTCATCCGGACCAAACCAGTCCTCGAAATATTCCGCCTGCTCACCGAAGATCTCAGCAAGTTTCTCTTTTCTTTCTTCGTTAGTCATCACAGCCCCTCCTTCTCAGCCTTCCATTTCGCCAAAGCATCGCATGCAATTTTGAACGCGTGCTCTTCGTCTTTTGCGGCAACCGTGACTATGTATTTGTGGCGTACGAATATACTACTTGGCACAGTAACGCTCGGAAAAGATCTTTGAAAATCATACATAGTATGAAGTTCCTTCTTCACAATGTCATGAGATCCATCATCGTAGAAACGGACGGCGTAAACATTCATCGTCTCAAAGTCAAAAGGGACACCGTCCTCGTATTCTTCGATACTTGCCTCATCGTAATGCTTGATCCCTTGGTTATCCACATGCCCGTGATTGTACTTCTGAACAAATACCTCGGCTTTACTCTTATCAAGAAACGCAGCAAGAATGCAGTAATCACTATACTCGCCGCAGGTTACAATGTAAATTTTCATTTAGTTTTCCTCCTGACATTTCTGGCAAACTCTTGCAACTCTGTATCGAGTAATAAACTTTTTGCCACATTTTTCACAAGTTCTTACAAGCGGCTTATGAATATCAAGTTCCGCTTCTTTTGCAAGTTTTAAGTATTCCTGGAGCTCTTCGTGACTCCCTTCACCTTTGAGCATCTTCTCCTGAAGCTCATCGATCCGTCTATCACGATCGGCCGCAACTATCAATCTCTCAGCCTCTGCTGTAAGGCGTTCAGTAATGGCTCTCGAGACATCTTCGCAAATTTTCTTATAGAGCTCTTCACCGGTAGCATTTCCCTTACCGTTGAGGAATTCATAAATATCACGCACCTGCTCTTTTGAAAGACTTATCGGATCGAGCAGGATCCTTGCATCTTTGTAGGTAAAGTCGTCGCAGTATTCTGCGTGGTAATATTTGCAGTCGTAACAAGATCTATCGTTGGACATTCGAATTTCACTCCCTCTTTCATAAATAATAACTACCGTAGTCAAGTCCACGCCCAACCATGAAACGATAATATGGACCGATCCCTCTTTTCGTTCGCTGTACTTCGGGACTGCTAGAATATAGTGGATAGCTAACGCTTTTGAATTCCTCCTTTACAGGATACTCAATACGAGCAATACAGGAATCAGTAAACTGAAAACGGTATCCATTTGTATAGTTATGCCACAGCTCTGGCGATAAATATGCATTATCGAGATCTACCACAATCAATATAAGTTCTGGAGACAGTTCGAATGTCCTATACGCATGCTCATGCATACTCTTACGTTCAACGGCGAACATGCGATATGCGTTATTGAACAATTCTCGCGCGTCAAGTACATCTGTTCTATGTTTTTCCATAGTAGTCGTATTATTTTCAGGAACCAAATATACAAGCTGAATCACTTTACGGCTCATTTTTTTTATTCCTCCTTAACGAATTCTTGACGAAGGGCATCATGTTCTTTAAATATCCAGGTTCCAACGCTATTTACGTCTTCATATAAAATAAAGCCAGTGTATTTTGCGATTTTATTCAAATCAGATATAGCCTTTTCGGTTTTAACGATGATTTTAACAACCTTATTATACCCAGCTTCTGACAGTGGATCGTAACGTGTTCCGTATTGGTCATATAATTCGATGGAATCAAGATCTAGCGACTTTCGGAATTCATAATCTTTGCAGTCCCATTCGTCATCGAACTCTGTACCATCATCCGCGATAAATATAACTCTCATGTCCCCTCACCAAACCTTTCTTCAAATTTCTTTCCAAAATTCTCAAACTTTTGAATGCCATCCGGGAATGACGCAATGCCCTCAAGACCGATGTAGCCTTCTGTCCGCTTCTCAACAAAGCATAATTTCATCTCAAGATCATCAAGAAGGTTATCAAAGTTTGGAGTTGTGTCTTTTCCCCATTCTATCGGATAGTACATCACAGGTCGATATCTTTCGTGCTTGAGATTCGGAATATACCATCTGAGCGGTTTACCATATTTTGCATCTGTGAAATAGATAATATATCCCCAACTGTATCCATAGATGACGATCTCATCAATAGACTTTACTTTGATTCCAGTTTCGGACTCCATATGCTCTTTCATGAGATCGTAGTAAGTCTTCTCTTCGCATTTGGTGCGTTTTGTAATCTCTTTGCGGTTCAGTTTCGCAAGATAAGTCTGCACCATTTTGACGCCTTTATCGAAATCAACAAGTCCAAACATCCACTGCTGGTAAAGGGCCATTTTACGACGGATAAGAAGCACGTAGTTTTCGCGGATCTGCAGTTCGAGCAGTTCCTTTTCTTTTTGCATCTTAGTTTTAAGTTCCATCATAAGATTGTATTGATGACGGATCTCTGCTTGCTGAATTGCAATTTCGTCAAATCCAGTCATTTCTTAATCCTCCCTCTCAAGTTTCGCAATCGCCTGTCTCAGTGCAGAAGTCTCACCCCTGCACTGTCTTCTGGCTTCTTCATAGGTCTCCAGCTCTTTTCTGAGCCAGTAATACTCAGTCGTACCAGGTGTAAAATTACCGGTTGACAGCTTATCCCTCAGCCGGTGTATCTCCTGCGTTAGTTTTTCAAGTTTCTCGTCCCTCGTCTGCAGTTCCTTCTTCAGCAGATCCGGTACAAACTTCTCGTCCATCAGAGTCTCCTTTCGTTCCAAGCCACTTGATAAGGCTGTCGTTGCATTCGTCGCAAATATCCAGTCTTATCATCTCTTCGTAATGCCGGTTTTCGCAGCCATACGCATCGCGATAATTTACGACAATCGTATGAATTTTCTGCTTATCGTTGTCGATCGCGCAGAGTTTTCCACAACGATCACATTGGTATGCTACAGACATAGTTAGTCCTCCTTTCGGTTTCTCGGGTAAATATCACTCTCACAAAGTCTCTCGGCGTCAAGTCTTGCTTTATGGAGTTCTTCACGAGCCATGTAGTAGCCTCTGCTGGATAGAAAGTCCATAAAATGTTTTTCGTATTCTGCATAGTCTTCTGTCGGGTCTTCAAGTGCAATGGAAGCCACATTTGTATTGAAATATAATTTCAGCATAATAAGCCGCACCAGTTCTTCAGGAGGAAGAGATTCAAGCATGCTTTGCGGTTTCGCTGTTAATGCCTCAGCAACCGTGCATAAGGCATATTTATATGTGTCGTGGTAGTATGCTGTATTTTTTAATTGTTCAATATCTTCAGCTTTCATTTATCTTCCTCCCAAATATCATCAAGTTTTCCGCCGAGGCATGTCTCGTTAAGAGCAATACTGCGAATTTCCATGCTTCTAACCGTTCCGTCTTTTGATTTATCGCATTGTACTGCATGAAAACCAGTCCTCGGTTCGTATCCTGCAGTAAACGCCTCGCTGTAAATATCAGCACTTACTTCATTAAAGGTAAGAGTAGCACACAGGCTATCACCATCAAGTGAGAGCTCTGCATGGCCGATGACTTTATCAGGGTCGTTGAAGCCCTCAAACGATGATAGGAGCGGTACCTTATCCGACTTGATAGCATCTTTCAGAACCTCTGGATCAGATACCATGCATCGTGTCATACCAATAGCCTCACCGAGTGTGTAGACTCTAGCTTTTGCTTTAAGCATTTTGAATCCTCCTCTTAAGATCTGCTACTGCTGCTTCGATCGTACTACCGACACCGAATACTGGACATTCGAAATCGCCGTTGGTGTTGGTCATGTATTTAACATATCCAAGTCTCGAGACGTTAGCATCATGCGCCACACTCCAAAAATCACAGCAGGTTACGTCGTCAGAAGCAATTTCAGGCGGAACTTCATCGGCGTCGCAGTGCCAAGCAGTCCATTCACCTCCAGAATAAACACCAGTATAACGGTCTTTCGTAATCGTCAGCGGATAAATATCAAAGTTTTTGTCCATTTTCAAGCCTCCTCCTTATCAAATTCTGAAAAGGCCAACACGACAATATCTTTTAAGTCGTTAGCTTCCTTAATTTCATCGCAAATAGTGTCAAGGACCTCAGGAGTGAGTTTCTCATCCTTAGTAAGCTTTGCTACAGATTGTCCGAACCCGCATGAGCCGTCATTACCGACCGTGCGATAAGATATCAAGAATTTTCTCATTTTTAAGCCTCCTCAAACTTTTGAACTCTTCGTTCGTAATCTTTCTGCAGATAGATCTTAATGGCATCGAACAACGGAACGAAGTCTCTCAAATCCAGAATCAAATCGTGATTTCCGGTGTCCCAATCGCAGTTCATGATCGCGGGACAATCAGCACATTCAAGATTCGTGATGATCTCCTCCAGCTCATTGATCTTTTCTTTCATCGCATTAAGCGTCTGGAGTTTTTCGTCAGTCATACTATCCCTCCTCAAAACCTAATAACCGGTTTCTTCGGTTCTGCCGCAACAACTCGGATCTTACATGCTTCTCCAAGTTCATGCAGCTCGTCAAATATAATCTCTTTGACATCATCCCACTTGAGTTTATCAAGACCACAACCGATATGTGGCATCATGATTTCGGTTAGTGTGGGGTTATCGCCATCAAGCCAAGCATTTGTCTCAAGTCTTGCACGAAGGTTCCAAATGGCCTTTCTCATGTCATCAAGAGACGGCTTGTCGTAGTAGTGTTCTTTTGTAACAAGCCCTAAGATATGAGGACACCGATCAGTAGCGTAAATATGACCGATGTTGGCTTCGAATCTCATTCGTTGAACATTGCCGACAAAGTATTCGCCATTGCTGTCCCGAAGAAGCGGCATCCTGAAGAAACCTCCGAATTGCTTATCAAATGTCCAACCAGTAGTTCCAAACCCCTGAAAGCTCTCTGCAAGGTCTGCACAGAGGCTATCGCGGAAGTGGTAACGGTCGTTCAAGACTTTAGCAAACCCTGCTCCTTGTGCGTTATCTCCAGAGACACAATGGGCAAGATAGAAATCGTCAGCAGGTTGTTCGTCAACCCACGGTCTGTATCCCCCGTTCAAATATAAGTCGAATCTGTCTAAGATATTACCTTGGTATTCAGTAAACCAGTTCATTTTAAGCCCTCCTTAATTTATTAATGTACTTCTTATAAAGCTCTGGCGGGTCCTTTCCTTTCCCAATCCGAGCTGTCTCCCCTTTTCTGTTGACAGAATATAAGTAGTATGTGTCACGTTTTCTGTCCGATGTGATACAGTAAAGGGGATTTCCGTATGAGTCAGAGATCTTTTCCCATACGATTTCATTCGCAGGGAGTTTAATCATCAGCATGGCATTGATCCCTCCAATAGTCTGCTTCGTGTATCCAGTACTCAAGATACTACCGGTACCCCCATGGACGATGCATCCGTCTCTTATTTTATCTAGGGCTTCAATTTGGTGTTTCCCCAGTTCCAGCATCATGGTTCGGTTCCTCCATGTTTCGGATTTTGCTCATCTGATCTCCGACGTTTCTGCCAGAGATCATGGCTATAGTGATGATGTTTCGGAGGAGGGTTACGTTTTCGTGAGTGTTCTTGAACGAGAAGTCATTCTCATCAAAGTTTCTCAGCATAGCTTTGACATTACCGAGAGCCTGTACGACCAATATTCTTCAGGAAACAGAATCGTTGTAGCCGAACGATCCCATTCCGTAATGATCCAGATCTTCATAGGTGTCTTAACACCGGCTTGCTCGTATACACCAAGGATGCGCTCACCGTCTTCTAGTGCCTGATAATTGGTTTCCTTGTTCTCTTCACAAGTATCACCCCAGTCGCACTCCTCATACCGCCGAATAGATTTGGATACGAATGCTGCAAACACATGGTCTTTCTGCATCATATCCACTACAGCAGCGGTAGGCACAAGTTTACCGAGCTTAAATTTAGACATGGTATTTTCTCCTCTCGTGTAAGTTTAGAATAGAGGGCTGCCAGCACAAATCCATGGTCAGCAGGCCTATCAGTTAGTTATTCAGAATCTTTCTTGAGACTCGCGAGAGCGCTATTCACACCATCTGCGAGTTTCTTAGCCGCCTCACGAAGCGGAGTACCGATATCGGGAATGATAATCGTGCCGTTACCGTAATCCACAATTCCGGTCGTGATGGTGCCATAGGTGTAGTCGGCATCTTCATCCTTCTGCGCAGTAATGACTTCTCTGTCACCATATGTCAGAAGATGGTTCATGAGTTCTTTTACGAGTTCTGATGTTTTCATTTAGTTTGCCTCCTCAAAAGAAATACTCGACAGATCGTCAGAAATGCTGAACGTCCGTCTATTCCAAACACGGATGACACCGCTTGGATACATACAATCCATACGGAAGTGTGTGCCCTCGAACGAAATATCATCGCAGCCCCCTCCGCCGTCATCATCACGACAGTACGCAATAATATTAAAGCAACCGAATTCCGAGTCATGCTCATTTCCATTCGGAATAATATAAGCACCGGTTACTCCGGTAAGGCGCTCATCCCATTCTCTTCTGCGGGCCACGTCATAGAGGTCCTGCTTAAAGGTTTCGCTACGGTAATCGAGTTCTTTCATTTTGAATCCTCCTTAAGTTTCTTACTTGGTTAAAGTTTGTTTCGAAAAGAATATGCCCACTGAAAATATCAGCAGGCATAAGCTTTTTCTTAACCTTGTCAGTTATTCAGGCATTTCGTCAATGCAGTCAATGCACGCACAACCGGTTCTACCATCAGGTAATGTAACGATTGCTCCAAAAGTGCCTTGTCTTGCAGCATCGTCATATAGCTGTTGCATCTCATCGCTATGCCATGCGGTCCCAATGTTATTTCCACGCATCTCGTCGATGTATGAAGTCATTAGACCCCAGGCTGACTCAAAGTTGCTACAACAATTAACGTTTTTGCAAGATGAGCACGGATTATCGTTAATCCTAAAAGTATTCCGGTATACATGAAATTGTAACTCCATACTTTTCGCCTCCTTTCATTATACCGTTTGAAATCCTTAGAAAACAGGAGAGGCCCTGATTACTCAGGAACCTCTGTGCGTATTGCGTCACGATGAAAAATATAGTGACGTTCGATGTAGTTTTTACCAACAACCCATGTGCCATTTCCAGGCCACTCGCCGTCGGCTATCATCTTAAAACCATACGTGTTAACGTCGCTATCAATACGTTGCTTGATGTATTCAATAGCGTCACCACGATTGGTAAATAAGCATGCGCCAACAACCGGTGCTTCAAACGACTGGTTAATAGGGTAATCTACTACGGTCACAATATAACGTGATTTCATACTATCACCTCCAGTATAGAGGCTGAAAATAGTTAGAGTTGAAAAAAATATAAGATGGGCTAGACCGGACTCGAACCCAGGACCTACTGGTTATGAGCCAGTTGCTCTGACCAATTGCGCTAAAAGCCCGTATAAGAAATAATAGCCACTGAACTGTCCGCTCAAGTGGCTCAAATCATTTTTGTGTCGGGAGGACACACTTCAAAGCTCGTTTAAACTCTCTAGTCTATCCTTCCATTATGGAGTTTGAAAAAATTAGAGGCCACTGAAAATATCAGCAGCCTCTTTTGACGATCACTCGTCCGGATCGAACCAGAAAGTAACTTCCTTGATCTCCTTATCGAGACAGTCCTTGGCGTATTCCGTTCCGTCGCTTTCCTCGGTGATCTGGATTGCATCATCACACATCAAGTCTCTGGGCGTTATGCGTTCTTTGAAGTGCATTGACGCTGCGTTTTTAAACAGCTTATCAAGATTACTGTTAAATTCGCTCAGCGCACTATTCCTTCCGAGCTTGTAGCTTACACCCACACAGATGATACTGCTGATAGCACCTCCAACTACACCTCCAATCATGACAGCGTGGTCTTCACACCATTTCTTGCCTTTCTCGAACTTTTCTTTAAGATCTTTTTTGTTCATTTAAGAACACTCCTTTCCGGACCGTAGTCCATTAAAGGATCTGAAAAACTTAAGAGTTAATAAACTTAAGGGTAAAGAGATAGGAGCTGTTAACCCCTACCCCCTGCCGGTCAGTCCTCCGGCTGGTCTTCCGCTTCTTCAGCGGGTTCTTCCCCTTCTTCAGGGTTAGAGACCTCCACTTTGAAGTCGTCCTTTGTGACTTTCACGGAGACTTTCTTACCTTCCTTGATAGCATCAAGCCCCTTCTTACCTTCGTCCAGCACTTCCTTTACCGCCGGTCCTTTTGAGGGATCTTTAGCGAAGCTGAGACCAGTAGTAATACTACCTTTGATCTCACCCACCTTATAGATAGCCCACACAAGAGCCGCGGTTCCGATTGCCGTAATAAGCTTGTTGTTCATAGTTTTTCCTCCTTAAAAGTTAAAAGCTTCAAAGGAACTCCACTCTGAAGTCCATTATTGGCTCTGAAAATATTGATGAGCCGCACGCTAGTGCTGAAATGAAAATATTGATGAGCCGCACGCTAGTGCTGAAATGAAAATATTGATGAGCCTCTGGATAATCAAAACTCCTCTTCCGGATTCTCGATTCTCCACCGGTCGATGTAGAACTGACTGCATTGTTGCCAAAGGGTTGCATCTTCTTTACCGCAGTCTGCAATTTTCGTCTCACCAGAAAGGAACCTATCAATTTCTTGATCGATATACTGCTCTTCGCAATCAAAGTTCAAAGCGCTCATTAGGTCTCGAAAATATAATGGCACTTCCTCAACCGGGTCCCGATCCCCGTCATACATAATGTCATATGCAATCTTAATCGACAAATCAACCAGCACCTCTAGCACGGATGGCTCTCCGTTTGGGACGTAAATCGGTAGAATCTTACCAATCATGATGGCTTTTGCTCTAAGGTCTATCACGTGCTGCGACATGTTACCATCGAGAGGAAGTCTCCAGTAGTACTTACGCTCGAATAGCCTTATGAGATTCATGTCATAGCCATCCCACCACTCTTCTCCGCCAACGATGTCTGTCAGCCAGTCAAAATATAATGCATAATCCCCCGCCAAATCCCTGTATTTCAAATAGTTTTCACCTCTTTTCGCTCATAGACAATCGTCGATGTCTCGCAAATCTCGTTCGATCGTATTGAAATGGCACTCATCGATTGCCTCAATAACAGACTTACTGCCCTGAATATCCGCCTCGACCTCTGCGATCTCTTTGTCGAGTTTCTTAAGGAGTTTCGCTCTCCGTCCTTTCAGATGCGTAAGGTACTGCCGTTGTAATTCAAGCTGCTTTTCGTAGTCAGCTCTTACTTTCTCTGCCTGCTTCGGTCGAAGTCTACCGATAGCATCTCTTGACATCATCATAACTCTGTCCTCCAATGTTCATATCTAAGCCCAACCTCTTGTAGCTTCCGTTCGAGCCTGTCAGCTATCACCCGTGCTTTCAAAGAATATTCTTGAGCGATTGGTACGACCCAGATCCATGGCTCGATGACACAATCTACAACGATTGAAACCTCCTCGCAGTCGTCCTCAAAAATATAATCGTGCATGGCAGGCGATAGGTCTGCAATACCAGTGATAACAAAGCGCTCGTAATACATTCCATAATAAAAAGGAAACGTTACGAGGCTTGCAATGGTCTCTTCTTCCAAAAGTCAATCACCCCATTCATCGATACTGCTAATAGGAATTGGATCATCTTTGCGGTAACCGATTTGCACAACATGTTTCTTTGTCATTGGGTCATACATGTTATCTCCTATCAAAATATAACGCACTTTTGTAACGTACTTTGTGATAGTTGTGCAGACAGCCTGCCTGATGGAATAGAACTTCCAATTGCACGCAGACTTGTCGTAGACACCGATGAGACCGCCATGGAAAGTCGGCTTTGTGTCACTTCGAAGCTGCAGAATCGACTTCTCTTTCTTGATTGTTACTTCATAGTAGTATTCGCTGTAACGGTAGCGCCACTCGTTCTTAACAGGTGGCATGCACTCGCCAGGGGTATAAGTCTCTTCGATAAGATCAAACTCGTCAACCCAGTCAATTCTCTCTTCGTTTCCGTTTGCTTGTTTCAGTTCAGTCATCTTAAAATCCTCCATGCACAAAGCATACAAATATTGCAAAAGCTAAAAGCCCTGCGATGCCCAAAATAGTCCAGAATGCGATTTCCTTATCACGTTTGTTCCGTTTCATTTATTCCCCCTCGATCCATGTCTTCACGTCAACTTCTCTGATAAGTTCAAGACCATGCTCGCACCCTAAAAATATAACTTTTGAGATGCCAGCATTGATGATGACTCTTTTGCACATCATACAACAGTCTGGTGCATTGATAACCTCTTCCTCATCCCCAGACACGTCAATCCCTGCTAAATATAATGTAGCGCCTTTCGTCTTTTCGTATCCAGCAGCAATAACAGCGTTCTGTTCGGCATGGACTGATCGACAGAGCTCATATCGCTCGCCATGCGGGATATGCTGTTGTTCCCGTTTACATGTTCCAAGATCACAGCAGTTGACTCTGCCTCTTGGAGCACCGTTGTAGCCAGTTGAGACAATGACATCATCTTTTACAATAACTGCTCCGTATTTTCGTCTTAGACATGTTGAGCGTTCTGCTACGGCAAGGGCAATGTTGCAATAGTAGCTGTTCTTTGATCTTCTCATTTGGTTCTCCTTTCGGTCATCCATTTTTCGATACATTTGTGACAATCGGCACAAGGGGTGATAGGATACGTATGAGTATTCGGGCAATTGCTGTAATGTTCGTTAAATAGTATCAGTGGGTCTAGCGATCTTAAAACACATCGCTTGCTTTTTACCATATCATCCTGTATCTTGCACAGAATATCATATGGGTTTTGCTTGTTTAACCAAACACAGTTCATGTCTTCCATTTTTGAAATTCCTCCTTTTGAATTAAAAATATAATTTGAGAAAAGTATACCCTCTGAAATTACTCAGAGGGTTCTTCTATTTCTATTTCGATGTTAACTTTATCGGATACGATTTTTACGATGACTACTCCACCGAACAAAAGCCATAAACCGGCTAGAATCTCAAAGGACTGTGATCCTGTTTTTTCTGCCAGTGTCATCAACAGGGCTGTGCCTGTAGCTTCGCTGATGAAAAACAATATCACCGTCATTATAGATATTACTAACACGGTAAATGTAAGTCTCTTTTCTGTAGTTTTGATCTTCATAATTTACCTCCAATCTAAGTTAGAAGGAGCCGAATTACTCCTTCTACTATAGGCTCTGAATTCTTTGGAGATCAACTCGCTCTATTTTAGAGTTCGTAGGCAAACAACTTTTGTAGGCAAACATTATAAGAACCTGAAAGACTTAACGTCGAGTTACTTTCCTTAAAATTCTAGAAATCTTAATCGTATCATTTTTCTTTCCAACTTCACCGCCGAGGCTGCCAACCTCTTAAGATTCATCGAGAAAGTTACGTAACGAATTTAAGTTCCATAATGTTCCTCCTCTTCTATTATAGGCATTGAATTCGCTAGAACTCAGTCCTTGCTCGCTAGAGCCAAGCTGAAAAGAATTAGACCCACTGAAATCAGCAGGTCTTAAATCAGTCAGCGAATCGAACGCAAAAACGATTCAACTTCGCCGGATTTCGCCTTTTCCGAAAAGCCGTCGAGAAGCTTCTCAAGAAATTTCATCGCGTCGATGCGACTTTTTCTTTTCTTGATCTCCTCTTTCATAGCTTTTTCGGACTTGCGAATTTCGGCAAGCCTTTTGTCAAGTTCGTTCATAATATCACCTCCCAATATAGGAAGTGAAATCGTTAGAGGCCCTGAATTACTCAGGGACCTCATAAACTGCCACCTGCTGGTTCTCAGCAGCTTTCTGTCTTTCTTCCTGTTCTGCTTTTTCCGCACCGTACAAGCCGGCGAGAATGCAACCAATCGTTGCAATCGTCAGCATGTCTCTGGCGAATTTGTTGTCTCTAAGAATATTCATTTTTACTACCTCCTTCTGCCATGATGGCATTATAAGAGGTGAAAATCTTGGAGAGAAACCCGATAGCCTCTGTTATGAGACTACCGGATGTCCGGATGTTATTTGGAGCTTGTGAACCCCCAGTTAACACCAACGAGGATGCCACAACCGATTACGTTGACGTAGGCCATCCACGGTTGCAAGATGATCCCGTTAACCGGCATGGGTTTACCCATGTATACGGTATTAAGGATCACATGCAATACCAGCATGAATGCTCCTACAATACGAATCAGCCATTTATGGCTATCGCACCAGTCGATATAATTGTTTAAAAGTTTCAACATAATAAACTCCTTTCATTTCCGATGGCCTCCGGATGAAGCCATCTTTGCATTATAGGAGCTGAAATATCTATACTAGGAAATTTTTATAGGGTTTGAAAGGATCAGAGGCTCTGATCCTATTAGTTCACCTCTTCCCAGATGGTTTCAGTTGTCCACTTGAGCTCATGAAGTTTCCATCCGCAAGCGTCTTCAAGTGTCAGGTTGTTTTCCGCCATGTATGCCATGATTGCTTCATATGCCTCCGGGTCATAAACCTTAGCCTGAGCCAATTCAAGCTCAGCAGTGGTTATGTCCAGATATTCATATTTATACATCACGGTCATACCGTGGCCGTCACTATACCAAACACTTCCGCCAGCTTCCGGTGTCAAAGCTTTGAGCTCTCTGACAACGTCTGCCATGGTTGTGTACCATACATAGTTCTTTGCCTCTTTTGCCTCTGCACTAACGGGTGCAAATCCGATCATGTTAACGGCCACGATTGCCGATACGATCAACATAATAATTTTCTTCATTGTAGTTACCTCCTTCGTAACATTCAATAATCCAATATTAGAAGAAGCCGTATTACTCCTTCATTATAGGCATTGAATTCTTTGGAGGCATTAATGCACCTGATGGGAGTCGAACCCACACGGGAATCCCACTGGAACCTAAATCCAGCGCGTCTGCCTATTCCGCCACAGGTGCATATGAGAGAAATATAACCCTCTGAAATTTCTCCCAGAGGGTTTTAGTTAAAAGGAACTCATTCCATGAACCTATCCAGCTGCTTCTTCAGTTGGCTTGCATACTGCGCCACCTGGAAATTCGTAAGTTTTGCTTGTCTCAAATCCAGATCGAGCTGATTGGCCTTCTCGAACTGCTCTTTATAGAGCTTATAGTTTCGATCCCGGGCCTGCTCCAGCTCCTTTCTGAACTTTCGGCTGTAAAACCATTCGATTGTGCTTCCAACCAGTACACCTACTGAAAAGATAGCAGCTACCTCTTTGTCAATTTTCATAAGACATAACTCCTTTCTGGGCTAATGTGCCCATTAGAAGCTCTGAAATCAGTGCGCAAGCTCAATCCGACTCCATGTGATCTCGAAGTCTTTACCTTCTCTTGGTGAGCGGACATAGATACGTCCAAATTCGTCCTTCTTATCATCTTCGAGGGTGCCGTAATCAAGATCTCCGATCGCGTCATGCCAATCAGGCAGTTCCATACCGTCTTCCGTATAAGCTCGATCGGCATCTTCATCAATCATGAGGACATCCTTCTCGAAATCAGGATCGGGTGTGCTGTAAGTCTCCTCATCGATGTTGTACGGGTGACCATTGGCGCCATAGGTGTCTCGCATCTCCTGAATGAAGGCTTTTCTGGCATCACGGAGCGCTTCTTCCCGCTCATCACTGTCGTAATCACCGTAGTCCTCATCCTCAGACTCGTCTGCAACCTCTTTTACAAGGTCGATCTTGCCGTCTCCGTCTTCTCCTTCAGTGGGTACGTCCGCTTTGATCTCTTCGATCTTTTTTGCCGTGAGATCTTCCTGCGTTTTCTTAATCGCTTTGACCTCTGCAGCAAGCTTTTTCTGATAGCGCTTATAGGCTACAAAATATCCGACAGCACCACCAATAGCTGCAGAAATAAGCGACAGAATTACTTTATTCATTTTCATCCTCCGTCTCGTCAGTCTCAACATCATTAAAAGGAACACTCGGCCCCTCCATTAAAACGTATGCATCCGTCTTAAATGAAGTAAAGGGGCCGTTTGTAATGTCTTTCATAATGTAGTGCTGAGTTCCTGGCTTTAGTTCCTGTTCTCTTTCTTTTGCGTTCTTATGCGCAATCCCATAAGAACCAAATCGTCCAATGATATTGTACTCCATAAGTCACCTCAGTCCTGTAGCCATGGAGCTTTGAGCTGTCGTTGCATTGATGCGTCAGACCATTTGAGCTCCTCGTTAAATCCACAGAGCCAATTAAGGTCTACGTCTAAGAATTCTGCAAGCCGGCATGCAGTTCTCAAGTTAGGAAGTCTGCCGCAATCAATGTATTCATGCAAAGACGATTGAGATATAATTCCCAAATCGTCCAAGTCCTTACGCTCAAACCCTTTTGACTTCAAAGCTTCGTCAAGCCGCCTTCCGAAGTAATAATCGACGTTATCCCATTCGCTACGCATAATGTCACGTCCTTTCGTTACCGGGGGCGTACTTCTCGGCCATATAAAGGAGCTTCTCGAGACGTTTCTTATGCTTAAGATGCCAGTTGTGCTTCTCATCAAGCGTCTTAAGTTCGAGTTTTGCGACTTTCTTGAAACGCCTGAGTTTATTGTTACGACAGTACTGGATAAGCTCAAGAGCCTGTCTTTTAAGCTCCTGGTAAGAGGCGATCTCGGCATTCAGCTCTGAAATATCACTCCGAATAGATGCGATATAGTCATTTCGCCGGATGCCGAGAGCGGTCGTCTCATTCGTTTTCATTATTTGTAACAGACTCCTTTCTTAATTGTAATTTCGTTATAGGAGATATTGTTGTCCTGTAACAAAGCGTCAATGATCTTGGAAGCAGTGGTTGATTCGATGTTTCCAACAGCAATGCGCCCGTCGATGCTGATGCTGAAAGAAGGATGTTCTGACGGAGCGATTTCGATGGGAGCAGAATTAAGAGCCTCTTCGAGACGTGAAATTTCTTGCTTATTCTGTTCTGCAAGTCCTGCCCATGCACCTGTAAGCTCCGAGAGAGAATTCGCCTTATAGGACTCATGAATTTCAGGTTTCGGCAGTGGCTTCTTTTCCTCGAAAACCTTCCACGTGTCAAGGTCCTCTTTCGAGAATTTGCTCTGGTGCGAACGCATGTAATCCTGGATGTGTTTCCGTGTGATACGGATACGACGTTTCTTACCCTGAACCTTTTCTTTTGGATAGATGTTTGCCCCAAGTTCTCCAGTATTGATAAGGGTCAAGATTGTCGCTTTACAGCAATGGAGAATCTGAGCGACTTCATCGGTCGAGTATCCTTCCTTGTTAAAGTTCATAACAATACCTCCTAAATATAATTTAAATTTCACTGAGTGTCGCTGCTGAGCTCTTCCGGATCCTCAGCAGACTCGTTGTCAATAGGCTCTGCAGTTTCCTTATTCGAATTCACGCCGAGTGTATAGATATAAACAGACATCATAGCACCGATCACCGCAGAGAAAATGCCGTCTCTTACTACACGTTTCATACGAACAGTTCACCTCCTTTCTGTTTTAGAATATAATAGAACCGACTTATGCAACAGCCGGTCTGATTGTTGCGTGGACCTTGCGCTTCATCTTCTTCTCGGCCTTGTTACGTGCCTTCTCAAGCTGACGCGCGGCAAGGACGTCACACTGGACATTTGTGAACGTGATTGCATACTTACGGTTATGCGGATCATCGTCAATGACCTTCACTTCGTACTTGATTGCTTCTTCGACATCACGGCCTTCCTTGATGAACTGCTCGTTGTACATCCAGCCGTTTGTCATGGTCTCAGGGCAACTGTACATATAGTCGTCCTTCCACCAGTGCTTCATGAAGTCGCCGAGAGTGATCTGGTCATGTCTTGTGAAATACTGGTTTGCCTGATTGATAATGCTGCGAAGTGTTCTGTGGAAATCTGCATCAGAAATGCCATACAGAGCGTCAACAACAGTATCCTTACTGATGATGTAAGTATAGGACATCTTCGTCTCAGGTCCAACCATCGCTTCTTTCGAGACATCTTTTTCCTCTCCGGTATTCGGATCAATCTCTTTATTGGTCACGATAGCCTTCTCGCCGTTAAGGAAGAGCTGCTTTTCTGCTTCCTCGCCGATCTGCCCTGCGACTCTGCTGCGATACTCTCTGAGGGTCTGATTTGCAAGGACACACTCTGCAACCTTTGCAAGGTAACGGTCGTTCAGAATCTTATGGCCTTTGAGAATGCTCAAAGTACCAATGAGTGCCAGGATAAACGCCGGAGCATAAACTTTAGCAAGCTTGCAGATGGTTGTCAGATAAACGTGGGTCAGATGCTTTTTATAGTGGTTCTGCGCATATTCCTCGGTCGTATACTCATCGAGGACCACAACACCGTCACGAATGTCCTTCAGCGCTGCGACTTTTTCCTTGTGCTCAGCGATAACGCCGTCGAGCTTCTTGTGGGTTTCGATTGCAGCCACAACTCCAGCAGTGATGACCGCAACTGTGCCGCCGATCACCATGATGGTCGGGCTGTTTGCCTTAAAGCTGGTAGCAACCTTTGTACCAAACTTGCAGATAGATTCCTTAAATCCCATAATTTGACCTCCTTATAGTCGATGGGTTAAAAAATATATAATAGGTGAAGAGATATAGTGTTGGATTCGAACCAACCTTCCACATAATGTGGCGTGCTTACCACAAGACACTCGCTAATCCCTTCACTATAGCGGCTGAAATATTTGTGATTACTTGTTTTGGTTGATTTTCAATGCTTCCAGTCTGCACTTATTGGCATACATATTGGAAGCTACATCACCGAGTGCCCATACGATGAGCAGGGTGATTACCGGATGATCCATCAGAAACTTCTTCATTTTGATTTCCTCCTTTGAAATCTGATTATCACTCATCCTTCAGAAAGACCTTTGTCTGCTTGACATCAACGTCATCAACCATACCGATGTCTTTCAGAATGCTGACAAGCGAATCGATCGCACCGGTCACTTCTGCATCTGCATTGCACTTGCTCGGGATCGGAACCACTGCTGTGAGATTCACGTTCATCACGATGGTTGCCTCTTTCTTAGTCTTCTTTGCCATAATTAATTCTCCTTCCATAATTTGCATACCGATTGCGGTATTCTTTTTGCATGGTGATCAGGTAGTCTTCGTACCATTCCGCCTTAGCGATGTCCTTTTCCTTGGACTCGCCGTCTTTGTTACCTGCTCTGAAGCGATACTTAAACGCGCAGAGTCGGCAGAAGTCCTCAACTGCTTGATCTCCGAACATTGCACGCATCACTTCAATGCATTCGTGTGGCCCCTGATAGTGCTCAGGGTGGTTTACGCCTTCCATTTAAGCCTCCTTAAGACTGTGGATAGACCACTTTGTTGTTGCGGGGTAGAAGTCCTGCAGGTTCATGCAATCCAGTGTCGGATTTGTTCTGAATCTGTAAAACTTTGGTTTGCTACCCCAGAATGAAATATAATAAAACCACCGACAACCATTCGGCAGTTTCATTCCTTCCGACGTCTCCAGCATGCGCATCCAGAGAACATCTTTTACGACTTTGAGTCCCATCATTGCGTCAGGCACTCTTCTTTTGTCAAGTTGAGTCTGCTTGAAGAATCTTTCAGACCCAACAAGTGAAATTTTCGTCATCAGGAGATTTACTCCGTAGACATGGATCATATCGTCCATTTATACCTCCTTACCACCAAATAGAGGTGTCAGTTGTTCTTGCCGCGGCAGCATCCCAGTCCGCCTGATTGAAATCCTTGTGCAGCCACTTGTCGTATTCCAGTTCCTTATCTGCCATTGTTGCGTCTCTACCAATAGTTTTATCGAGATGCTTTTCCCACATCCGATTGATACGGCAGAGGTCAGAGTTAAAGCAGTACTTCGTAAAATACTCTTTATTGGTCAGCACGATAGTTTCACCCTTAACGATCATTATATTTCCTCCTTAAAACTCTCTCATGGTTTTCTTAAAGATTTAGGAAAGACACTAGAGCATCTGAAATGCACGTTCAAATGCTCTAGACTTGGGTCTACTAGAATGTCCATGATTTGTCGGCATAACGCTGTACAAATTCCTGCTGTTCTTTTGTCGTTCCGCAGATGATCCACGCCGGAGAGTTATCCAGCTTTTCAACATAGTAGCCCATTGCCACTACGTGTGATATGAATTTCATCTCCATTGTTACATCGTTGAATACAAAACCTGTGTTATACATAATTCTGCCTCCTTAAAAATATAATGGTCGAGGAATCAGACCCATTCCAATTCCTCATTATACCATCTGAAATTCTTGGAGGCAATGTCTTAAAAGATAAAGAAAATATCACTCTTCTACCACGCAGCTCAGGAGAAGATGTCCGTAATCATCCTCGCCTTCGATAGTGATAGACATGACCTTCTGTGGCTCGACAGCGATACCGAACTTATGCACGACATACTCCCAGCCGGACTTACTCATCCCGCTCCGTCTGAGGGTCGGGTGATGGTCATAGCGGTACTCAAGGTCAATTTTTCTTACAGTTTTCTCATCATTCTTTTTCATTTTGTTACTCCTCTCTAAAGTGCATGCCGCGAGAATACACAGCATGGACTACCTCTTGGAACGCCTTACCGCCACCAAGGTTTCGAATGTTACGTATCTCGCTCTCGGTACAGGCACAAATGTCCTCAAGTGTTTTAATGCCCGCTCGTTTAAGACAATTGAACGCCCTGACTCCAATGTCAAGGTCTTCGAGTCTTAACTGTTTTGGCGGAAGCGGCATGTTATCAAGGATGGATTTCTTATACTCAATAAGATCATTAAGCCGCTCAAGTTCTTTTTGCACCCTTTCGACATAGAGATCATCCTCTACTCTTTTTGCGAGTTCTTTCTGGCTAAAGTAAAAACCTTCTCCGTAGAGAATATAATACTTTCTGCCACGGGTGCGCATCTTTTGAAATGCTCGTTGTCTGATTTGCATAACACGGGTATCGGATACTCCGAGCTTTTTTGAAACCTCTTCCTGCGTCATGCCGTCGCGGTACATGTACACGATGACTCGTTTCTCTGGATCGATCAAGCATTCTTTGATGACAGTTTTCATTGTCTCTGTCACATCGGACGGTATCTTGGAGACCGCCGCAGGATTACGCTTGATACCCATGACATCACAGAAGAGGTCCTCAGTCCAGTGGCGAGTGGGCACATTGTCTTTGAATTTGTCGCGGAATGACTCGTGGTTCTCAGACGCAATCTCAGTCCAGTTAAGATCGTATACGACCCTGCGGAATGTGTTTTTGTTGATACCGAGGTCGTGGAGAACCTCAGTTTCAGACACGTCTTGATCCTTCAATATTGTAAGAGCCGTTAAGATATTAGAGAAGAGTTTAATCATCTCATCAATCTTTTCTTGCTTTTCAGGATTCTTGCGCATTTTGATACCATCCTTTCAAATTCTTTTAGATGCTTACCGGCCTCGGAAGTCTGATATAGTAACCACCGTCGGGCAGTTCCTCAACAGATGCTGTGCTTAAGTCATACCATCCGAACTTGTGATGAATCGGGCTCACAGGGAGATCTGCTGCGGTCACAAAGTCTGCAACGGATGCCACATGATACTCTTCAATCTGGTCCATCATGTAAGACAGCACGTCAATCGCATCGGCCTTGTCTTTAAAGACCACTCGATCGAGCTCATTTACTCGAAGCGGAGCACCACCCTTTTGCTGTCTAGGCTGCACGTCATTGCCGCCACGAGACTGGTAGAGTCTATCGTAAGCGATGTATGTTGAGCCACCTCTCTGCTCCGTCTTAGATGTCTGACGCACCTTACCAAAGAGAGCCATATCAAGGCTGTTGACAAATAGATTACGGAACGTCTCTTTGATTGCCGGAATGATGACGTCGAACACCACATACGACTTGATGTCATGTACTTCGTCAGAAATGAACGCGTCTCTGACCTTCTGCTTGAATGTCTTCTCTTTGATAGTGCCGGTAGCTACCTTTTTGCGCTCCTTATCAGCGCCTTTGTAATTGGATTCAACTTTCGCCATCTGGCTTTTCCTCCTCTAGTTCATATAAATTAGTGTGTATGTCGCAAATAGCTGTAAGAACTCTTGCTGCGTCCTGTCCATGTTTGTACCCTTTAAGCCTTCTAGGATAACTTAAAACGGTATGGACACTCAGCGTAAAAAGAATCTTAAACCATAGCGTCATATTTTGAGTAAATTCAGAACCCCAGAGAAGAATTAGCAAACAAATTTCTGTAAATATAATGAGCAGATCCTCAGCCGCCCATCTCAGTTTCAACAGATAATACCTTGCAATAAATATCTCAAGTAATTTTTCACTGTATTTTTTAATGCGGGACTCGTTGATGAATATCAAGAATAGCTCTGATGCCTCCTTGTTCCATTCTTCCAAATCCGTTCACCTCGCGTTTCTAGTCTGTCACCGAGATCCAGTATCATCTCCACAAGCTCATGCACAAGAACTGACACTGCAGTAATAATCGCGAAAAATATAATGTCGTGCTGAACAATGCGGCTGATACCAGACCCTGTCAAGACGTTTTCGAATTGGAGGAAAAGATAGTAAAAAGACATAAGCTCTGATCCGACAGCAATAAGACTACTGAGGATCTTGAGCATAACAACTGCAATCCGGTTATACATGTTACACCTGCTTTACCACAACTTTCACAGTTACTTTCGGTCGTGCGATGCACAGCACCAATACCGTACCGATGATGCCAGCAATGATGGGAGCTGCATCTTTCAGGCTGTTGACAATATCCTTCTTAAGCTCCTTTGTTGTCTTATGGGTTTCTTCTTTGACGGTCTGCTTTACCTTGTCAACCGCCTTCTTCGTGATCTTTTCGAGCATGGTCTTTTCCTCCTAAAACATTAGAGGGCCTGTCACTCGTACAGACCCTCATAAATATCATTCAGCATCTCTTTCCGTGCCTGCTGTTCTTCCTCAGCACTAAAGCACGGATAGTCGTCATCATCTAACGAATGGAACAACTCCCACTCGTCTGGGATATCACTTCCACTTGCGAAACTGGTACTTCGCATGCGCTTCCGACACAAGTTGGTCGTACGTCTTCGGGTTGTTCATGTCCATGGCGTACACTGTGAACTCCTCGCCATTAAGCTGCGTGACGGAAGATCTCGGCTCGTACTCAGGCTTATGCGCAATACCCTCATCCTGGTCATACACATA
>JAEIGA010002451.1_pt1 | contig 29620 bp, 17 predicted proteins | sample 9270691 | NCBI WGS metagenome assembly JAEIGA01 (sample SAMN17057246, study PRJNA624740) | gut metagenome | biome: biome; isolation source: fecal sample | host: Bos grunniens | place: China: Xizang | collected 2019
ATGTACACGACCATGGTAATAGAAGGCTTGCAAGCGGCGGAGCGCTTGGCCCTTGCGCTCGTAGTAACGCGTAGCCACGCTGATGAGCGAATCATCAGCCACATCGATATAGCTCTTGTCCTGTGCCTGCACGGTGAGCAGGGCATAGAGCGCACGCGCCTCGCCCCAGCACGGCATGTCGGCAGCGGTGAGCACAGCGAGCACCGAGTCGGGAGCGTCGTTCACCCTCGACTCCAGTTGCTCCAGCTGGCGCATGCTGAGCCTATCGCCACACCCCACGAGGAGGAGGGCAATGAGGAGGCCGTAGGCCACGGTGCGCAGGCGCATGAGTCTCTTTTGTGCAATCATACCGCAAAAGTACACAAAAGTAGTGGATTAGCCAAATGGGACGCATGCTGCTGTTGTCAGCTGTTATTTTTCAGTAGAGAGATGTTGGGTATCTCGTGGAGATGTAGTACCTTTGGGGGATTTTTAAAAATGAAAATGGAGTTATATGGAGATGAATGGAGCTAAATGTCGAGTTAAAGGAGATAAATGGAGTTAAATGCCAAATGTCTTTTCGTTCGCGCGTGAGAACTATCGGCCTCTATCTCCCCTTAACTCCCCTCTATCTCCCTTTAACTCCTAAATCACAATTCAGAAATTCATAAATCATAATTCATAAATCATAAATCAAACATGCCTATCCCCTTTCGCCCTGTGACGGCAGCTGATGCCGACCTCTTGCGCTCCTTCACCATGGAGGGTAAGTGTATGAACTGTGACTTGAATGTGGCCAACATCTGTAGCTGGCAATTCCTCTACCACACGGAGTGGGCCGTGGTGGAGGGTATGCTGGTGCTGCGCTTCGTGCTCGACGGACGGGTGACCTACATGAAGCCCTTGGGCAGGGGCGACCTGCGGCGTGTGCTGCGCCTGCTCATGGCCGATGCTCGCGCCCTGGGCGACACGCTGAGGCTGGCATGTGTGTGTCCCTGTGCACAGGCCGTGATGGAGGAGTCGATGGCGGGAGCCTTCACCTACACCGTGGACCGCGACAAGTCGGACTACCTCTACCTGCGCGAACGACTGGTGACGCTCACGGGCAAGAAGCTGCAGCCCAAGCGCAACCACATCAGCAAGTTCAAGCGCCTGTACCCCGACTACGAATATCGGCCCCTCACGCCCGACCTCGTGGACGACTGCATACGGCTGGGCGAGGAGTGGTGCCTGACGAGCGACTCGGGCATGCTGCGCGCCATGCAGGCCGAGCAGCGGATGATACGCTATGCCCTGGGCCACATGGCCGAGCTGCACATCGTGGGCGGCACGCTATGGGTCGAGGGGCGGATGGTGGCCTTCACCTTCGGCTCGAGGATCAACGGCGAGGCCTTCGATGTGTGTGTGGAGAAGGCCGACACCTCGTATGAGGGGGCCTATGCGATGATAAACAATGAGTTTGTGTCGCGACTGCCCGAGGACATCACCTATATCAACCGCGAGGAGGACCTCGGCCTCGAGGGGCTGCGCAAGGCGAAGATGTCGTACTACCCCGACCTCATCATGGACAAGATGGTGGCCACGCTCACCGTCCAGCCCAAGGAGACGGAGGAGGAGATGCGCGAGCGATTTGAGACGCGCCACCTGTGGGAGCGATCGTTTGCCGACCCGAAGACCTTCATCGACCTCTACTTCCGCGAGAAGTACCGCAAGGAGCGCAACGAGGTGATCGTGCGCGATGGCCGCGTGGTGTCGGCTCTGCAGAAGTTGCCCTACCCACTGACCTACGGGGGACGGATGTTGCCCGTCTCGTACATCTCGGGGGCCTGCACCGACGAGCGCTACCGCCGACGCGGACTCATGGGCGAGCTGCTGGGGCAGACGCACCGCGCCATGCAGCAGGAGGATACGGTGCTGAGCTTTCTCATCCCCGCCACCGCCGAGCTGGCGACCTACTATGCAAAGTTTGGCTATACGCCCTGCTTTAGGTTTGGGTGGAGGACGGAGACCCCCTCCAACCTCCCCCTCTATGGGGAGGCTTTGCAGGCAGCGCTGAAAGACCTTTCTGCTCTCGAGGTACAACCGGTATCATTAAGAGGTGATGACAGTCTCCTCCCCATAGAGGGGGAGGTCGGGAGGGGGTCTTCTTTGGGGTCTGAACACCTCATCTACCTCCGCGACAAGATGCAGGAGCGCCCGATGTGTGTGCAGCACCCGCTGGCCGACCTGCGGGCTGTGGTGGACGACATGCGCATGGCGGGTGACACGATGTGGGAGGTGCGCCGCGAGGGATTGCTCGTGGGCCTCGCCATCTGCCGTGCCGAGAGCGACGGGGTGCTGCTACGCGAGTGCGTCTACGACGATGAGGAGGCACGCGAGGCACTCATCGCTGCCATAGCCTCGCATCACGGACGCACCGAGGTCGATGTCGTCGACACCACGGGCACCATGGGCGACTACCTCGGCATGGCACGCATCATCGACGCCGAGGCGATGCTCACGGCCTATGCGGCACTGCACCCCGAGGTGGAGTGGAAGATATTTGTCACCGACGATGAACTTTCGGCGAACAATGGGTGTTATCACGTCGGTGGGGGAGTGTGCAGGCGTATGGATGGGGCAGCGCCCCATGACGAGGCACTCACCATAGCGCAGCTCACCCATCGCATCGTGGCCGAGGAGGGCCCCGTGATGAGTTTGATGATGAATGATTGACGATATTTCGGAAAAAAGGATTATTTTTGCAGCACATAATGGAATAGGTATATGACGACACACAAGATAGTACGCCACATCACGACCATGGCAGTCGCTCTCGTGGGGCTATGCCTGGCACCGAGCGCTACGGCACAGGAGCTGGAGGCCAAGGTGGTGGTGAACCACCAGAAGATACAGGGGACGAGCACGTCGGTGTTCACGACGCTGCAGGATGCGATGACGGAGTTTCTCAACACCCGCAAGTGGACCAACGCACAGTATGCCACGAGGGAGAAGATCGTGTGTAGCATGAGCCTCATCGTGAACGAGTACAGCGACGACGGGCGATTTGCCTGCTCGCTCATGGTGCAGGCCAGCAGGCCCGTGTACAATGCGTCGTACACGACCACGGTGCTCAACTTCAATGACGTGGCGGTGGACTTCAACTACATCGAGCACGACAAACTGGAGTTCTCTGACGACATGGTGGACAACAATCTCACCGCCGTGCTGGCCTACTATGCCTACCTCATCATAGGGCTCGACATGGACACCTTCGCGCCACAGGGGGGCACCGACGTGCTGCACAAGGCCGAGAACGTGGTGAACAATGCCCAGATGATAGGCGAGGAGGGGTGGAAGCCCTTCGGCGACAGCAAGAACCGACACGCACTGGTGAACGACTACATGAACGGTGCCATGGAGCCCTACCGACAGCTCATGTATGACTACCACCGCAAGGGGCTCGACGAGATGGCTCAGAACGCTGAGCGCGGACGAGCTGCCATCACCACCGCGCTGGCCCTGCTCGAGAAGGCGCGTCAGGACAAGCCCATGTCGGCACTGCCACAGCTCTTCACCGAGATCAAGAAGGACGAGCTGATGGGCATCTACAGCAAGGGCACGGCCAAGGAGAAGGAGGAGGTGGTGCGCATACTCACCCTCGTGAACCCTTCGTATGCGACCGACTGGGAGAAGATGTTGCGAATTGAAAATTGAAAGTTGAAAATTTCTGAGTTCTCGGAGCGCTCTGAGTTCTCTGAGTTCTCTGAGTTCTCTAACAATTCCTAATTCCTAATTTCTAATTCAAAAAACCGTGCCACCGACGATGAAGCTGCGAGGGTGGGTCCTCGCATGGGTGATGGGGATGTGCTCCTTGGCCTATGGGCAGGTGTACAAGTACGTGGGGCTGGACGACGGCCTCAGCTCGCGCAACGTGTATGCCGTGCAGCAGTCCGACGGAGGATTCATATGGTGCCTCACCGACAAGGGTATCGACCGCTACGACGGCACCGAGATGAACCGCTACTCGCTCATCATCGATGGGGTCAAGTTTACCGAGTACTCCTCGTGCCGGCTCATCTATGACTCGCTCAGGGACAACCTGTGGGTCGTCACCAGTGCAGGCAAGCTCGTGCGCTACGTGCAGCGCAACAATCAGTTTGAGCTCGTCTATTCGCCCCAGATCAACTATGCTCGCGCAGACATCATGCGCAGTGCTGCATCGCCCATCGATGAGCAGGGCAACATATGGCTGCTCGTGGGCGAGCAGGCCTTCTGCTACAATGTGCGCACGCTCGAGGGGCGCGAGTTGGCATTCAGCCATGACGTGAGCGACATGACCTTCGCGGCCATAGCCCCCATCAGCGACTCGACACTCTACGTGGGCACCAAGGGAGGGGTGTACAGAGCCTCGGTGAGCGGCGGAGTGATCGACCTCGCACCACTGGAGGGGATGCAGCATGTGGCGGTCAATGTGAACACCTTCTACTACAGCGCGCCACACCACACCCTGCTCATCGGCACAGAGGACGCAGGCATCATGGCCTACCGGGAGCAGACGCATGAGGTCATACACCACAAGGAGATGCTCCCCGACGTGCGCGTCACCAAGATCATCCCCTATGGCGAGGACGGCGAGGTGCTGTTCGCGACCAATGCCGCCTGTGTCTTCCGCATGGCGATGGATGACTGCATGCCCCGTCAGTATCTCAGCGCCGACTACAACACCGACTATCGCATGAACACGGACAACGTGGCCGACATGTGCATCGACCACGACGGACAGCTGTGGATGTGCTCATTCCCCAAGGGACTCACCGTGCGCAATGCGCAGTACCCGGCACTCAACTGGATCAGGCGCTCGAACCTCAGCGTCAACACCCTTACCGACAATGGCGTCAACTACATCCTCGAGGACAGCGAGCACGACCTGTGGTACGCCACCGACAACGGAGTGAGCATATACGACACGAGGCGCAAGCAGTGGCAGACTCTGCTCTCCATGAGCGACGCCTCGCCCAACCCCAATCACGACTTCCTCACCATGTGTGAGGTGATGCCAGGGAAGGTGCTGCTGGGAGGATATGCGGCAGGCATATACATTATAGATAAGCCGACATGGAAGGTCGACTTTGTGAAGCCCGACCTCATCATCCCAGAGAAGTACATACAGACCATGTGTCTCGACCCTACCGACGGCACCGTGTGGGCAGGAGGAGAAAACCAGCTGTTCAACATCAGTTATGACACCGACACCGAGCTCAAGGTCAACTACTCGGAGATATTCGGAGGCATCAACTGCATCACCCCCAAGGACGATGACCATCTGTGGATAGGCACCAAGAACGGACTGTACAGCTTCGAGAAGAGCACCCATACGAAGCAACGCGTCGAGCTGTCGGTCGAGCGATTCAGAGTAAACTCCATCTATCAAGATGCCGACGGCACCGTGTATGTGGGCACTCACCACCACGGCTTGATCGTGTTCAACGAGGAGGACGACTACTACTGCTACTACAACAAGGACAACAGCGCACTCATGGGCAACTGCATGATGAGCATCGTCGGGGCCGACAACCAGTCGCTCTACATCAGCTCCGATGACGGCATCGTGAGATTCAACAAGATCACCGGACGCATCACCACATGGAGCAAGGACCAAGGACTGCAAGGCGTGAGCTTCAACGTGCAGTCGGGAGTGGCAACCAGCCGAGGCACCCTGATGTTTGGCAGCGACATAGGAGTCATCGAGATCCCTGTGAGCGGCTCGCTCCCCCATATATACAAGGGCAAACTGATATTCTCAGACTTCTACATAGGCCACACACGCATGCTGGCAGATGATGCCGAGTCGCCGCTTACCGATGCCATCGACCGCACCGACCATCTGTACCTCACGAGCAGGCAACATAATGCTGCCATCAAGATCAAGTGCGTCAACCACATATACCCCTCAGACTGCAACATCATGTGGCAGGTCGACGGCAAGCAGATAGGAGCGTGGCAACCACTCGGAGAAGAACGATTCATCCCTCTGCGCGACCTTACCTACGGGCGTCACCAGCTCACGGTGCGCGTCATGTCCAATGAGTCGGGCGACATGCTCGACGAGCGCGAACTGCTCATCACCATGAAGCCCCCCTTCTACCTCTCCTTCGCAGGCATCCTCCTCGAGCTGCTCGTGTTGGGAGTCATCCTCTACCAAGTGGTCAGGTATGTCAAAGCCAGAAACTACATGCACGCGTCGGAAGAGAAAATCAACTTCCTCATCAACACCGCACACGACATACGCACTCCCCTCACCCTCATCAAGGCCCCCCTCGAGGAGCTCAGCCAGAGCAACACGCTCAACGTCGAGGAGCGCGAGGCCGTGTCGCTCGCACTGCGCAATGCCAACACCCTGACACAGATGACCGATAAGGTGATGCAGTACGAGCTGTCGAGCATCGAGCGAGGCGTCATGCGCATCGAGCAGGTCGAGGCCATCGCCCACCTCGAGGCCCAGGTGGAGCGTGTCAAGCGACTCGCCCAGGCCAAGCGGCAGACCATCAGGTACGTCCACCCCGACGAGCCCTTCGACGTGTGGGTCGATGTGCGCAAGCTCAACTCCATCATCCAGAACCTCCTCTCCAATGCCATCAAGTACAGCCACGAGGACAGCGACATCCTGCTCCACCTCTACCGCAGCGAGCGCGAGTGGGGCTTCCACGTGATAGATCACGGCATAGGCATCAGCGAGGGAGAGCAGAGCAAGCTCTTCAGGCAGCTCTTCCGTGGGGGCAACGCCATCAATGCCAAGATTCTCGGCAGCGGCGTGGGGCTGCTCTCCATAGCACGCTATGCCAAGCGTATGCACGGGAGCATCGTGGTCAAGAGCGCTGTCGACGAGGGGTCCGACTTCCATGTGTCGTTCCCTCTCGGCAAGGCACACTACGATGAGCACACCACCGAGCTCGTCCCCCACACCTCGCCCGACGAGTGCGCAGCAGGGCAGTCAGAATTCATGGATCAGCAATCAGAAATAGTCGACGAGGGCCGCCACCGCCTCCTCATCGTCGAGGACAACCCCGAGATGCTCAGCTACCTCCGTCGCCTCTTCGCCAAGGACTACGCCGTCTTCACCGCCACCAATGGCAAGGAGGCCCTCTCCAAGCTACCCTACGTGCAGCCCCTCATCGTGCTCTCCGACGTCATGATGCCCGAGATGCGTGGCGACGACCTCTGCGTGTCCATCAAGAGCAACATAGACACCTCACACATCGCCGTCGTGCTCGTCTCGGCCCTCTCCGACCAGCAGAGCATCATCAATGGTCTCTCCGTCAAGGCTGACGCCTACGTGACCAAGCCATTCGACACGCGAGTGCTCCAGCTCACCATCGCCAACCTCGTGGAGAGCCGTCTCCAGCTGCGTCAGCAACTCACCATGTTAGACACCGAGATGGAGGCCCTCTCCGACTCGGCTTCGGCCCTTGACCTGCAGCTCCTGACCGAGATGCGCGAAGTCATCGGGCAGCACCTTGCCGATGTCGACTTCACGGTAGACACACTGGCCTACACCTTGCGACTGAGCCGCACCACACTATACAATAAGATCAAGCATCTCACGGGCAACACCCCCTCAGACCTTATCCGCATATACCGCATCAATAGGGCCAAGGAGCTGCTCCGTGAGTCGCGCCACACCGTCACCGAGGTGGCCGAGGAGGTCGGCTTTGCCGACATCAAGCACTTCCGCGAAGTGTTCAAGAAGACCGTGGGCATCACACCGAGCGAGTATGCCAAGGGAGCCAGAGAGTAACGCGACAGGGACGAGCGTCGGTAAGCAATGACTCAGCTCTCTTGTTTTCAGCCATCCGCCCTTTCCTCTTTGTCCTCCTCTCTGTCCTCAGCATCTTCTTTGTCCTCTCCATGAGAAAGATCACGGCGAAGGCCCTCTCAGCATCCGACGATGCATGAGAGGGCCTTCTCTTATGGGTTGGGCGAGCAAGACGCCCTGCTTATTTGTTCAAGATCGTCTTGTAGCAGCGCCCAGCGACCTCTACGATGACCATGCCACCTTGGGGTAGGCCAACCTCGAAGGCCGCTACATTGCTGTTGGCCGTGGCCGACGCGAGGAGTCGGCCCGTGATGCTATAGAGCGCTACCTCGGTGCCCACAGCGATGCCGCTCACGATGACTTGGCTGCCGCGACTCTCTACGCGGGGACGGGCATCGGTCTGTACGGATATGGAGGTGTTGTCCTCGGTCACGGTGACTCTGCACGTGGCGGTCAGACCACTGCCGTCGTTGGCCGTAGCGGTGATGATGGCTTCACCCACGGCGATGGCCTCGACTCTGCCCGTCTCATCCACGGTGGCTACACTCGCATCGCTGCTGCTCCAGGTGACGGTGTGGTCAGTGGCATAGATGGGAGCAGTCTCTACGGCAAGTGTCAGACATCCGCCCACGGTGAGCGCAGCTTCGCTGTGGCTGATGACAAGGCTCGCCAGAGGCTCACGGGAGGGATTGAAGGTGCACGCGTGCTGCAACTTCCAAGTGGTGCACTGGGTGTCGCTCAGTGTGAGCAGTTCGGTCGTGCCTGGCAGCATGTACCAGCTGCCTTCGGCTGCAGCTATCTGGAGTCCCATGCCTCGCTCGTCGGGCACGATGGCAAACTCCATGGCCTCCTCATCCTTATTGGCAAAGAGCTCGTTGCTGCCACCTTTGGTGATGGCCTTTCCCGTCTTGTAGTTGTGGATGGTGTACATGCCCTCTTGGCTGCCCTGCTTGAAGTAGAACCAATAGGCAAAGTCCTCATCGTCGGCATAGATGTTTGTCGCTATGCGGCCCGCGCTCCTGCGTGCTGTGGAGCTGTAGGCATAGTCGCCATTGTCGGTGCGGATGAGGCGATAGATGCTGAGTTGCTCATCGGTGCTGGTCTGGGGCAGTGAGAGCAGGTCTGCATCGGGCGTGCTCTCCTCGAGGGAGATGAGCCATCTGGCATTGTCGGCCACTTGGTTGCCTGCGCACACGGATGCACCATTGTCATAGAGTCGGATCAGCGCGTTGTCGAGGCTCTGGACGTAGAACTCTCCCGGTGCCACCAACTCTATGGTGAGGGCCAAGGCATCTGCGATGTCTGTCGACTCGGCCTTAGCCTGCAGCCCATTGGGCATGGAGGTGAGGTAACGCCCCGTAGTGAGGTGTTGCAGACAATACACGCCCTCGCTCTCTGTCTCGATGACTCTCCACATCAGGCTCAGGGGCTTCGTCTCCTTGGTGTAGGCGTGTGTGGTGAGTCCATTGCTGTTGATGCCCATGTACTGGTCACCGTGACTGCTTGTCGACAGGGAGTACACGTTGTTGGGCTGCAGGGGACTGCAGTGGACGAGCAGGGCGGCGATGCCCTCTCTCAGCTCCTCGGTCCATGTGCTGTAGGGGCGCTCGCGTGCATCGATGTGCTGCATCAGTGAGTCGATTCTGGATATCAGGGCGGCATACTCCTCCATGTGCTCGGGAGCCACGAAGCCCACCTTCTTGCCAGTGGTGTCGGTCCTCTTGGTGTATCGCTTTGCTTGCTCAAAGAGCGAGAGGAACTCATCTCTGAGGCCTCCCTCTTCGTAGATCTTGATGCGTGTGCCGTCATATCCCACAGCCATGATGTAGGCCGCGCTGAGGGCGGTGTTGCTGCTCTTGGGGTAGAGCACCTGAGTGTAGGAGTGATTGTTATCGCTGCCCAATCCGTACATAGTGATGCGCAGCAGCTCACCGCTGGCGTTGTAGGTCTCAAAGGCTACGGCATGCTTCACCACGCTGTGCTGCACAGTCACTTTGCTTCCGCTTACCTTGCAGCCTTCGTTGAGCTCCTTGGGTACATCCAGCTTCAGCCCATCGCGATAGATGTGGTAGTTGTGTCCGTTGATGTAGTTGATCTCCTCGGTGAAGGCGGGGTAGCCCTGCTCCTTGACGTAGGCCTTGAGCTCTGCTATCATCTCCTCGGTGATGATGTTCCATCCCGCATTGTAGTCCTCGATGTAGGCATTGATGGGACGGAGCATACCCGCTTTCTCGAAGAAGGGGAGGAGGTCTATCTTGGCGCTGTCACAAGCAAGCTTCATCCAGTTGATTTGCTTCTTGCCATTGGTGCCATGATATGAACTATAGTTCTTTGTAGAGCGGATGCTCTCGATGACCATGGGGATGATGTCGGGGCACTTGCCTGCCAGTGTTCCCCAGAGGTTGAGCTGCCAGAAGGGGACGAGCTTGACGAAGTGGTCATAGTTGCGCGAGGTGGTGGGGACATATCCTATATATTGACCATTGGCATCGTATCCCCAGACGGACTTCTCTTCGGGAGTGGTGCCGTGATAGTCGGGGCCATCTTGTAGCTGCCAAGGTACTCCCTTGCGCACGCCCTCTTCGAAGTATACCTGCATGCGTCCTCCTCGCATCCCTGAATATTCGCCAATGCCAGTCACCTCGTCCTCGAGACGCAGGTTGTGAGGTGTGCCTGTAAAGTGGATCTGGGCCCATGATGCGTAGATGTTATTGGTGGTTTCACCGCAGCCAGACCACTTGAATCCTGTGTAGATCTGATTGTTGTGTCCCCACTCGTGACCTACACCCCAGAAGTCGAAACGTGCTGCATCGGGTACCATGATGGCGTCCAGACTGTTGACATTGCAGTAAGAGCCCTCGCCACCTGCTGCCATGAAACCATAGGTGGTGGCGTAGAAGAGCTGACGATTCTTGACTTGGCGTCCATACTTCTCCAAACCAAGGATGTCGCGCTCGGCCCATTGCACCTGTTGATAAAGTGTCATGGTGGAGTCTACGTTGGTGGGACAATACTTGAGCCATGCCGACACGGGATAGGCCAATTGGGCGTGCTCGGAGCGGGTGATGAGGATGGTGTTGTCATCTTTCGAGCGCCCCTTGAGCATCTCTACCCAGTCGGCATTGGTCATGGTCGCTTGGTCCCAATAACCCTGTACGGGAGCATTGATGAAGTGCACTTTCACGTTGGGGGCTGTCTCGAAGTCGTCGGTGTAGTACTTTACGAACACGTTACCTTCGGTGCTAGCAGTGATTTGGTTTAGTCCGTTGCGAAGGGTGTAGGAACTGGAGTTCTCGTTCTCTACCCAGTTCTTGATGGTCAGTCCCACGGGGTACTGGGTGTTGATGCCGCTTACGGCCACCAAGCACGATTCGCCTGCCTTGAGGTATATACCTGTAGGGTTCTCATAGTTGTTGTATGAGCTGCTGACCTTAAGCAGGTCCACTAGTGTCTCGGTGCTGAGGTAGGGCTCATATTCGCCTACGCGGAACTTGCGGTATGATGATGCGTCGTTCAGCAAATTGTCTATCAGGGCCTTCAAGGTAGCATCTTCGATACCTTCGCTGTTGGTCACCTCAGGCTTGAGTTCAGAGAAGATGGCATCGCTGAAGTATTGGGCAAACTTGTCTCTGTAGCTGTTGTCTACGGTATAGGCCTCTATCTCTGCTGCCGAAACAAAACGTCCTGAACCAGACTCAATGGTAAACTTGATCTGTCCACAAGTGACGCCCTTCTCGGTGAGCCAGATGTCGCTCGCTCCACTGGTGCCATAGAGGGCATAACTCCCTATGGGGGTGAAGTCTGAACCTGTAGTGGTGGGGCAATACGATACATATACGTCTTCCCAGTTGCCATTGGTGTTGCCATCTTGGCGGGGAATGTAGCGCACAAAGTCAACATGAGTAGCCTTCGGTAGGGTGATGGTGAAGGTTACAGGAAACTTTGTGGCAGAGTTGCTCCATGTAGAGTGCCAGTAAGTAGACGTCCGGCCATCAATAGCTCTAGATGCATCGTAGCCAGGTTCGGTGCTGCTGGCTGTGGCCTTGCTGATGGTTACCTTCTTGTCTTGTGCGAAAGTGCCTAGGCACATCGTGCAGCAGATGATGAGTAGTAATAGTTTTTTCATTGTATGTAAATATTAAGATTAAGTTTGTTTACCTTATTATTGGCTCACCTGAAGTATGGTCCCTTGTGACGTTATGCCCTCGGCACTGATGGTGAACTGCTTGGTGTATCCATTGTTGTAGAACATGACCTCGGCTTGCCCATTGGCATCGGTGGTGAGTGCAGGGTTCCAATAGAGCGTACGTCGGTAGTCTACATCGCCCTTAATGGGGCCTTCGGGATATTCGGGGGCATAGAACTCTGTCACTGTGCTGTAGCCACGGAAGGTGGTCTGTCGTTGCCCCTTGGCATTGGAGCGGCGCAGCCCCTTGGGATACATGGCTATGTCTATCACGTAGAGTCCGCGTATGATCTGCTTGTCATTGTCGTTCTCGTTGCAGCGATTGATGACGCTATCCGAGAGTGCTTGGCGCACGATGGGGTGGCTGGCGAACTCGAATGGGCTGTCGTAGACGATGATGGATTTCACGTCCTCCATGTCGATGTCGAAGCCAGGGATGTAGCTCTCCTTCATCCACTTGTTGTCGCTGTTGTGCAGGTACCATAGTACGCGACGGCTATTGATGGGGCATTGCTCGAGAGACCACGCCATCACCTCGTCGCGTGTGGTGAGGTTGTGTGGTACTACACCATCGTAGCGGCTCAAGTCGATGTTGTATCCCTTGTCGAGGAGGTAGTCACGCACGGTATAGGTGTATTGCCCTTGATCGAGGTGTAGCTCGGTGTCCTCCTCTGTGTTGTAGGCCTTGAAGGTGAGGAAGTCTATGTATTTCCTCCGTCCATGAACGTCGACATTGTCGAGAAGGAAAACGCTATCGGGCATCGCCTGCTGGAAGGGGTCGTGGGGCTGGGTGTCGCTGGATAGCGTGTCGAAAGTGCTGATGTGTGTGGGTAGGTAGGTGTCTGCACCAGTATAGGCCTGTAGTGCAGGACGTGAGGCACGATCGAGGCGGATGCGGCAGTCAAGGTCCTTGTTGTCCTTGGTGACCGAGAGGAACATGTCCCACTTATCGTAGAACTCCTCTACGGCAAAGCCAAAGTCGCCATTGTTGTCGGTGATGACGGTGGTCTCCTGCTTGTGCAGACGGTCGGGTGAGTAGAGGGTCATCCTTACTGTGGCACCCTCGACGGGTACGTCGCGCATGCGGCCCAAGACGCTGCCATCGATGACAAGCCCGTCCTCGACATAGTGTTTTACGTAGAAGGGCTCTACACGGGCCATCTGTGACCAGTTGTATCGGGTCCATCCTTGCGTCATCATCAGTAGGTCTAGCGCTCGGGTGTGATCGGCATCGAGGCTCTCAAAGTAGTATTCGGGTTGGTGTATGTAGCCCTTCAGCTCTGAGGACAGTAGCATGTTGGTGAATAGATTGTCGCTATAGGCTGTACCCAGATCCTGCTGGTCGCGCACGGCAACGGATATGGTGGCGGGGAGGGGTGTCCCGTCGGGCGAGGTTGTCTGTATGCCCAGTGTGACAGGAGCAAAGGGCTCGGGCTGTGTGCTGGTGGCACGGATAGCGATCCCGCCAGTCTCGATCCCGTTGTTGATAAATAGGTGTCGCTGTGCGAATATGCGTCCCTCGGCATTGAAGAGGGTCAGTTGGTGTACACCCGTAGGGAGCTTCTCCTTGGGAATGACAAGTGCAGCCAGACCGCTTCGTATCGATACGGTGTCAAAGTAACACACCGCCCCTCGACTGATGAGCATGGCGCCCAAGAGTTCGTCGGGGCAGTCCGGATAGCCACGGAGCTGGCATCGTAGTGAGTGGGGGCGCATGTTGTCGGCATAGAGGCTATAGCCCTTGTTCTCGGGCTCGGGCAGACGGAAGCTGTATGATTTGCCCTCGTGCTCAAACTCTATCGTATGGCGCTTCTTGGTCGGGGTGAAGGTGAAGCTACCCATCCCGTCATGTGTGGTTGTTATCGTTGCAGGTGTGTCGCCTTCAGCGTCGGGTAGGGTGCCGCTGATGTTTACACCCTGTCCGTTCTCGTCGATAGCCTTGAAGGCTACTCGGCATGGAAGCCCCATCACGAGGTGGCCTCCTTCGGGGTGGAAGGTGACGGTGAGCGCTCGCTCCTTCTCGGCTTCTGGACGCTGCTTGTCGTAGGGATTGTCCCACGGACGTATGGTGGGGTTGCTATAGTCGCCCTCCTTCTCTGGTGCTTCGTAGACGGGAAATACGCGTGAGAACATACCAGCGTCGCCGAAGTTGAGCATCGTACGGGTATAGGCTCTCACCTCGTAGAATCCGCTGGGCAATGCTGTCACGCCACGCAGGGCGCGAGCCTCCTCGGTAGATACATCTACTAGCGGCAATGAGCCGTGGGTCTGGCCATTCACGACCTTTAGCTTCAGCTGTCGCAGCACTACTCCATTGGGCGACAAGAGTTCCACGTAGAGTACCTTGCTCTGGGCAGGAGCCTGAGTGGAGGCATTGACGACATAGGCTGAGAACCATATGACGTCGCCTTGGAAATAGGCCGTGTTGTCGAAGTGTAGGTATACTTTCTCTTGTTGACATATCTGACTGAACTGGTATGTGTTTTGCACATAGGTCAGTAAAGTCTCGAATGGGGTTGGCTGAGCCAGTAGGGTCGCTGTACCAGTGACGAACCAAACTATGCTAAGGGCGAATCTTCTCATGTTAATGGATATTTGTGACAAAAATAGTGTAAAAAAATGGTTCTTCGAAGATAATCTGTCTATTTATGTCGCTTTGCGGAAGATTTTGTGTAGCCTTGTGAAAAAAATTCTGTTACCAATCAAAAAATCTTTTCGTTATGTAGAGAAATAGGTGTCTATCGTTGCTCCATGTCCTCTTTATATTCGCTCACGATTGCGAGTATCTCCTGGCCAAACATCTCCAACGTCTTTCTTCCGAAGCCTGGCATGCGGAGGAGTTCACGCTCGCTGGTAGGGAGGCTGTTTGTGATGCCGATGAGAGACTTTTGTGTGAGCACTCCATAGACTGGGCGACCCAGCTCCTCGGCACGCTGTGAGCGCCACGAGCGGAGACGGGCGAAGAGTTGAGGGTGGAGGATGTCGGCATTGCGCTCCACGTCGACCTTCGTCACTGTCGCTGTGCTTGGCTTTCGCTCTCGTGTCCGCTTGGCAGTGGACTCGGTACTGAGCATGCCTACGGCCTTGTCTTTAAGATAGGTGGACACGCTGAATCCATGGTCGACAACACGGGTGAGCAGATGGCGCTTCTGTGTGAATGACTGGCGCAGGTTGTAGAGGGCTTCGGTGATGCGCTCCTTGATGTCGCGGTTGTCGCTGTCGAGGGGTGCACGCTCTGCTAGCGGACGTATGATGTCGTCGAGGCACTTGATGAAGTAGGCTGCAGCCTTGTGTATGCGTTCGGCAAGATGGGCCTCCGTGGCATAGTCGGGCGCCTCCATCACGAGGGCCGTGTATTGGCGATGAAATGTGGCTGAGACTGCGGTAATCTCCTTGGCTAATCGCTCCTTAGCTTGTTTGTATTCCTTTAATAATATGGGGTAGACCTTGTAGAGATGCTCGTCGATGAGGCGTAGCACGCGATTGAAGTCACTCTCCAGGGTGGTGAAGCTGAACAACTCGGTGAGCATGGCGAGGTAATAGTCGCGCTCGAGTGTGGTGAGGTGACTAGCTGTGTGGCGTGCCTGTTCCAACTCTGTACACATGTAGTGGGTGACCATGGCGTCTGTCTTGACTGACGAAGGTGACAGTGGGGCAGTGAGCACCAAGCCCTCGAGGGTGCGGCAGCGGCTGAGTGCTACGTAGACCTGCCCTGAGGCAAAGGCGGCATTGACATCGAGCACGGCACGGTCGAACGTCAATCCCTGACTCTTATGCACGGTGATGGCCCATGCCAGACGTAAGGGGTATTGGCGAAATTCTCCATCAATCTCTTCGCGTATCTCCTTCGTCTCCTTGTCGATGACGTAGCGTGCATTGGTCCATACGTCGGGCTCCACCTCTATCTCCTCGCCATCGTCGATGCCACGCACGCAGATGTGCTCACCGTCGATGGCGCTCACGATGCCAAGCTTGCCATTGTAGTAGCGTGAGCCTTGGGAGTCGTTCTTGAGAAACATGACTTGGCAGCCTCTCTTGAGTGTGAGGGTATCCTCGGCAGGATAGGATGACTCGGGAAAGGTGCCCGTCACCTCGGCCTTGAAGGAGAAACGTATGCCTTCTAGGGCATTCATCCGTTCTTCGTTGTAGCGATTGGCTGTGGCGTTGTGTGTGGTGAGGCGGATGGTGCCGTCACCAAATTGAGAATTGAAAATTGAAAATTGAGAATCGGCCTCCGTCTGTTGCCTGTTGCCCACACGACTATTCAGCCGCGCCAGACTCTCTGAGGTAAGGCGATTGTCGCGTACTTCGTTGAGGATGTTTATAAAGGTGTGGTCGGTCTGGCGATAGACGTGAGTGAGCTCGATGGTCACGTGCTGGGTCTGCTGCAAGGCACGACTGCCGAAGAAGTAGGGCGTGTGGTAATACTCTCGCAGGAGGTTCCACTCGCTATCTTTGACCACAGGAGCCAACTGGCTGAGATCGCCAATCATGAGTAGCTGCACGCCGCCAAAGGGGCGATGGCGGTCCTTGTGGAGACGCAGCACGGCATCGATCTGGTCGAGCAGGTCGGCACGTACCATAGATATCTCATCGATGACGAGCAGGTCGAGCGTGCGGATGATATTCTTCTTCTCCTTGCTGAAGCGATACTTCTCGTCTTTGGTGTTGAACGATCCGCCAGGGATGTAGGGGGCCAAGGGAAATTGGAAGAAGGAGTGTATCGTCACCCCTCCGGCATTGATGGCTGCCACTCCCGTGGGGGCTACCACAACCATACGCTTGGGGACGCGCTCCTTGAGCCGGCGCAGGAAGGTGGTCTTGCCCGTGCCGGCCTTGCCTGTGAGGAATACATTCACTCCTGTGCGCTCCACAAATTGCCACGCAAGGTCCAGTTGTTCGTTTTGTTGCTCTCTGTTCATCGTGCTGAAATCTCAATAAGCTTTGGCAAAGTTAAGAAAAACGTACGAATAATACGTTGATGTCTGCGAGGTTTCAATAATTATTCCTATCTTTGCGATGAAAACTAGATAAAATAGAATAGGATTGGATATGAAAAGATTCAGTTTGTTTGTTGTGCTAAGTCTCAGCCTTGTGATGGGGTGGGCTCAAGTAGAAGCACGCTACGATAGAGGACGTGTGCCAGTAATCAATGGCCGCGTGATGTTCCAAGAGACCATAGCTACCACACTCGATAGGGCTGAGAGCTACAAGCGTATCAGTGAGTGGGCTGATGTGCGTTTCAATAAACCAAACGTCATCGTGTCGAAGTTTACCGCTCAGGATGAGGCCAACCAGACCTTGAGCCTCACGGCCGAGGAGTACATCGTCTTTACCAACAGATTCTTTGTACTTGACCGTACACGTGTCAACTACTGGGTAGAGATTCAGTGTACCGAGGCTGCAGTCACACTCAAGATGACCCGCATCAACTATTGGTACGAGGAGGAGCGCGAAGGCGGTCTGAGATTTAGTGCCGAGGACTTCATCACCGACAGTCAGGCTTTCAGCAAGAGGGGCGACAAGTTGCTCAAGGAGCAAGGTAAGTTCCGCAAGGGGACAATAGATTTCTTCGCTCGTCTTGTAGAAGAGATGAATGAGGCGTTAAACAACTAATACAGGTACAGAAAGGTATGAAACGTAACCAATTGCGCAACTTGCTCAACAGCCTCTTCCTGATAGGCTTTCTCATAGCACTCATTCTCTATATCGCCATACCCGAAGACCGTACGGTGTTTCTCATCGTGTGCTTCGTCTCGATGGCAATCAAGGTGGCAGAGTATATCGTGCGCTACTTCAGATAATCTCCTCGTACGCTCTCCTTATGCGAAAGATATTCGTCAGCATCTTATCTGCATGGTGCCTTTGCCTCAGTGTCAGTGCTCAGCAGACCTTGAGGCGCCCCGATGGGCAAGGAGGTATGGGGATGGGAGGCACTACGCTCAACCAATATGGCATGGTCGACGGGGCTGCGGCAGGGCGAGACAGCAGCGTGGTGGATCGTGGCGTGCCGCGTGATGTGAAGATGTTCGACATTGACCCCACGCTGGGAACCATCATCCCTGTGGATACAGATACGGCGGTGTACAACTTCCAGAACCTGCACTTCACCGACGGCATGAACGGAGAGTACAATCACCTCGGCAACATGGGGTCGCCACGTCAGTCGCGCATCTTCTTTAACAGAAAGAGCGAAGGACAGTTTCTCTTCGTCGATGCCCTGGACTTCTTCATCGTGACGCCAAAGGAGTTTCATTTCACAGACACCAAATCGCCTTGGTCAAACATCAGTTACTACCGAGCAGGAAACAAAGTCAACGGAGAGGAGCGCTTCAAGGGGCGCTTTGGAGTAAATAGCGGGAAACGCACAGGCGTAGGCTTCAGTGTCGACTATCTCTATGGGCGTGGCCTATATGACCACCAGTCTACAGCTTACTTTGATGGCAGCCTCTACGGCTATCACCATGGCGAACGCTATGGCATCAATCTGCTCTATAGTTACGACAAGCTGCGCTTGGCCGAGAATGGAGGGATCGCAGACGATCGCTATATCACCAATCCTGAAGCAATGGCGGAGGGAAAGAAGACCTATCGTCCCGCAGACATGCCTACCAATCTGCAGCGCACCTGGAATGAGAACCTGCTTCACACCGCTCTTCTGACGCAAGATTTTAGCCTAGGATACTATAAGGCTCGCACAGACAGTCTCCCTGATACAGTCATCGTGCATCGTGACTTTATTGCTGTGAGCAAAGTGTTTCATACGATGGAGGCCAGTGTCAAGAGTCATCGTTTTATAGACTATGCAAACACTAAGAATTACTATGCGAACGACTATCTGCCCTATGACTCGGTAGATGCAACAGGGTATCTGCATCTGCGCAACACCGTAGGGCTGTCTCTTGTCGAGGGCTTCAATCGTTGGGTGCCACTGGGGGCTTCAGCATACGCCACATATGAGTATCGTCAGTTCTCTCTTCCTGATAGTGTCGGTGGGCAGGGGCGCGACCATACACATGTCTATAGGGAGAATAATCTACTTCTGGGAGGAAATGTGCGACGCACGAGGGGAGAGGCATTCCTCTTTGATGTCACGGCAGAGACTGTGCTCGCTGGTACCGACCTCGGGGCTTTGCGCATAGAAGGTGGTGCCGATCTCAAGTTTCGCTTAGGAAAGGATACGGTAAGGCTCAGGGCTGAAGGGTATATGAAGAACTCCAATCCTTCGTTCTATTACAGAAGGTATCACTCGCAGCATTATTGGTGGGACAATGATCTTAATAAGGAGTTTCGTACACGTCTTGGCGGCAGCGTTGCGATAGACCGCTGGCGTACCCGACTCTATGCTGGGGTGGAGAACATAAAGAACTATACTTACCTTGCTGGCACTCCTTATATGTATCCCGAGAGCCTATCATCGACCACACCTCTGAGTATGAGCCAAATATCTGCTCGTCAGTATGCGAAGAACCTGCAAGTCCTTACCGCAACGCTATATCAGGACTTCAAACTCGGAGTCTTGCATTGGGACAATGAGGCCACCGTGCAGTACTCTTCCAATCAAGAGGTGTTGCCACTACCGCTCCTCAATGTGTACAGCAACCTCTACTTGGATTTCTATTATGCCAAAGAACTTCATATACAGATGGGAGGAGATGTACGCTGGTTTAGTCGCTACTATGCTGAAGACTACGCCCCTGCTTTGGGCCAATATTTTGTGCAGGAGGGGCCCGTACGCACCGAGGTGGGCGGATATCCCTTTATTAATGTATATGCCAATTTTCATCTCAAGCAGGTGCGTTTCTATGTGATGTATCATCATGTGACACAAGGACTCTTGAAGCAGACAAACTCGTTCCTTGTGCCTCATTATCCAATCAATCCGCGCATGTTTAAACTCGGATTCTCATGGAACTTTTGGGATTAAGAAGATGGAGGCAAGAGATGAAAGGTGACAGGCCAGAGTAAGTTTTTTGATTTCTAATTGTTTTATTTTCAACTCATATGATTCGTTGGGGTGTAATAGGATGTGGCGAAGCCACGGAAAAGAAGAGCGGACCAGCTTTTCAGCAGATTCGTGGGTCTAAGATTGAGGCCGTCATGAGCCGTAGCGCTGAACGCGCACGCTCCTATGCTGAACGTCATGGCATCGATAAGTGGTACACCAATGTGATGGACATTATCGACGACCCCAATGTAAATGCCGTATACATTGCCACGCCGCCCTCTTCGCATGCGACTTATGCCATCATGGCGCTACGTGCAGGCAAACCTGTATATATAGAGAAGCCCATGGCAGCCTCGTATGAAGACTGCATACGTATCAATCGGGCTAGCGAGGAGACTGGGGTTCCCTGTTTTGTCGCCTATTATCGCCGCTATCTTCCATATTTTCAGAAGGTCGAGGAACTTATTCCTCGTGTAGGCAAGGTGATCAATGTGCACATCCGTCTGGCACAGCCTCCACGTGAATTTGATGGCTCCACGGGTGATGCGATGCCATGGCGAGTGCAAGCTAATATCGCTGGAGGTGGCTATTTCTATGACCTCGCTCCTCATCAGCTCGACCTCCTGCAATATTATTTCGGGTATATCATTGAAGCCAAGGGCTACACGGCCAATCGAGGTGGACTATATGAGGCCGAGGATAGCATTAGCGCGTCATTCCGTTTCGACAATGGTCTTGTGGGTAGTGGCTCTTGGTGCTTTGTCGCTCATGAGAGTGCGCGAGAAGACCGCATCGAGATTATCGGTGATCAAGGACTGTTGTGTTTCTCAGTGTTTACTTACCAGCCCATCGAATTATATGACCATACGGGGCATCACGAGTTCTCGGTCCCTAATCCTGAGCATGTACAGCAGCCGCTTATTGAGAATATCGTAAACCATCTAAACCGAGAGGGTGTGTGTACCTGCAATGGTTTGAGTGCGACGCCTACCAACTGGGTCATGGATCGCATACTAGGCAAGATTTGAGGCCGTCTTATATCTTGTGAAATAGATATACGAAAATTGGGGCATCCCTAGTGGAATGCCCCAATTTCGTCTGATTAACTTATAAGTCTTACAAGAGATTCTGAGGGGTAGAGATTACTCTGCAGTTTCGTCAACAACGTCGAATCCAGAGTAGGTCTCAGGGTTTGTTGCATTGTCGTTGAGAGCGTTCTCCATCAACACGCTGTCGTGACCCTGAACATTGCCGCGGGGCAAAGTCCATGCTGCAGCGATGCTGAGTATAGCGATTACGATGGCGAGTGTCCATGTAGCCTTCTCGAGGAAGTCTGTGGTCTTGCGAACACCCATAATCTGGTTTGATGAAGCGAATGATGAGGCCAAGCCACCACCCTTAGAATTTTGAATCAGCACGATGCCACACATCAGCACCGATACGATCACAATGAGTACGATACAAAGTAAATACATGTTCTATTTTAAGTTGTTGTTAATAATCAGTTTTTCCAAAAATCTAATTTGGTCTGCAAAGTAAGCATTTTTTTCGGGGAATTGCAAATATAAACTCCGAATTATTTCAAGGGCACGTGAATATTTGTGCTGTTTGATATAAATCTTTGCTAAAGTCTCTGTAAAATAGCTCTCATCGAGTAGATTTTCTTCATGTTCGGTAACTGCTGAGTTCTCGTCTCCAAGTCTATCACCCGTAGGGGAAATGGGCGATTCGATAGCCATGGACTGGACCTCTTCTTGCGGGGCTAGTTCGAGTGCTCGAGCTATAGTATCTATGGCTTGGTCTGTTTGGGATTCCTTGTTCATGACCTTGGGACTTGCAGTTTCTGTAGGCAGGATTCCCTCTTCCTCCTTGTCGGATAAGAAGTGGCTGACATAGTCGGTGACGACGTCGGGGATGAGTTGCCCGGTGTGTGTGTCTTCAGGTAGGGTGTCGAGGAATGCGTCAATGAGGCTCAAGGTGCGGTCTACGCTAGGCTGCTCGGATGTGATGGGCTCCTCTTCGGACTCGATGCATTGATTCCTTCCTTCGATGAGTCGGCATAGGGCTCGTCGGTCTGCGATGTAGAACACTGAACGGCGTAGTTCGGTGCCGAAGTCGGGGTCGTGCATCAGGTACATGTTGTTGAGCATCAGTAAGCGGGCTGTCTGGAAATAGGGGTAACGTGCCACGATGCTTCGCAACTCGTAGAGCGTCTCGCGATTGAGCCGCTCAGGATGGTTGATGAGTGAGCCTAAGATCATATCTCTTACCAGTTTGCCACTGTGGCGTTAAAGATCTGTTCTACAATCTCGTCGATGATTTGTGTCACGAGTTCATCTTGCACGTCGGCCAACTGTTGTGATGCGTCAAATTCGCGGCTCGCTGAGAACTGGCGCTCGAAGTCTTCGGACGGGTTCTTGGCATTCTCAAACTTGACTTTGACTGTCATCTTGAGCTGCATCATGGATGAATAACCATCCGATGAAATGGACTTGTTTATCTGGTCGTAAGCACTTATCTCGCCAGAGAGCGTGAGGTCTCCTCCGCTGTTTACCTGCTGCAACTTGGTCTGGCTGGCATATTTGTCGCTCAGCGCATTGTTGAACATGCTCTCCATTGGTCCCCATTGATACAGTGCTCGGTTGGGGAAGTTGTCGATGCTTATCGTTTTGATGATGTCATAATTGATGGATGCTCCATTGAACTTATAGGAAATGGTGCACCCCGCTAGTGCCATGATCAGTGTCATGGTCAGCGTCATCAGTAGATTTGAACCTTTCTTCTCGTTCGTCATAGTTCTTCGAGGTTGTATTCCTTGATCTTGCGGTACAATGTGCGTTCCGAGATTTTCAGCTCTTGTGCAGCGAGTTTGCGCTTGCCTTTGTTGCGCACCAATGCCTTGCGTATGAGTTCCCTGTTCCCATCTTCGATAGAGAGAGGTTCTTCTACATATTCAGCCGTGTCCTGGAATTCGTCATCATCGTGATGGTCGTGCAAGCTGATGTCTATTGTTGCGGGGCCAGGCAATGTGTGTCCCACATAGTCCACCTCTTCTGATGGAGTATAGGCCGTGGTGCTGGTAGTTATTGGCATCTGTCCCTTCATGAGGGCATTTACTTGGCGCTTTAGCTCGGTCATGTCCTGTCTCATGTCGAAGAGCACTTGGTAGAGGATATCTCGTTCGCTTTCGAAGGTCTTGCCCTGTGTAGCCTTGCTTCCATTGCCACTAAGCATGGGGAGGTTGCTTCTCGCTTCGGGTAGATATTCACGCAGCACCTCTTCGGTGATTTCTCGTTGTGGTGAGAGCAATGTGATTTGCTCTGTTACATTTTTCAGTTGGCGTATGTTTCCTGGCCAGGGATAGGCAGTCAGCAGACGTTTGGCCCCATCGGTGAGCTGTATGGGAGGCATGGTGTAACGCTCCGATACGTCAGCGGCGAATTTTCGGAATAGCAGTGCAATGTCTCCCGCGCGTTCTCTCAGTGCAGGCACCTTTACGGGGATAGTGTTCAGTCGATAGTAGAGGTCTTCGCGGAAGTCTCCTCGCTCCACTGCCTCTACGAGGTTGACGTTGGTGGCAGCCACGATGCGTACATTGGTCTTCTCTACTCTTGACGACCCCACCTTGATGTATTCGCCTTGTTCGAGTACGCGCAGCAGTCTGGCTTGCGTAGCCAGTGGCAGCTCGCCTATCTCGTCGAGGAAGATGGTCCCGTTGTTGGCTTCAGCAAAGTATCCGTTGCGCTCTTCGATAGCTCCTGTGAAGGCTCCCTTGACATGACCAAACAATTCAGAGTCGATGGTGCCCTCGGGTATGGCGCCACAGTTTACAGCGATGTATTTATTGTGTTTGCGCGCACTATGTTGGTGGATGATTTGGGGAAAATGCTCCTTGCCCACACCGCTTTCGCCGGTCACCAGTACCGAGAGGTCGGTGGGGGCCACCTGCATAGCGATGTCGATGGCTCGGTTCAGGCCGTCGGCATTGCCCACAATACCAAATCTCAGTTTGATTTTCTGTATTTCCTTGCTGTCCAAAGTGTAATCTTTAAGTTTATAGTTCCTTTTGTCCTCTTGAGTTTCCGATAAAATAACGTATAAACTTGTCGACTCGAGAGAAACTCAAGCGAGCGGCAAACGGGGCTCGAACCCGCGACCCTCAGCTTGGGAAGCTGATGCTCTACCGACTGAGCTACTGCCGCATTATCCTTAATGGTGTGTTAACCGAGCGCGAAGTTAGCCATATTTTTGCAATCCAACAAACCTCAGTCATTTTTTTTATAATATTATAATGGTGTGTCCATGATGCGTTCTTCTGTTTTATGCAAGCTGTTGACTCAAAAAAAGGAGAAATTGGTCTATTGTGATGGGGGAAAATCTGTTAAAAAAGGGGGTGTTTTGTACAAATGTTAATTTCCCCCTTATCAATTGTCAGATTTCCCACCATCGTCGATATTTTCACCCGTTACCTTTGTCGCAGTTTTTTTAACCCCCTAAAAACGGAAGCATATGAACGACAAATTCAGCAAAGACCTCGTAGCAGTACAAGACGAACTCCTGCGCTACGCGTACAAATTGACCATGGATCGTGATGAGGCCAATGACCTCCTCCAGGAGACAGCGCTTAAGGCACTCGATAATAGGGACAAGTACACTCCCGATACCAATTTCAAGGGATGGATCTATACCATCATGCGCAACATCTTTATTAATAACTATAGGAAGGTTGTGCGTGAGCAGACCTTTGTTGACCATACCGACAACCTCTACCACCTCTCACTCCCACAGGATGCTGGCTTCGAGAGCACTGAGAGTGCCTACGACACCAAGGAGATCCGCCGAGCCGTGAACGCTCTCCCCAAGGAGTATCGCATCCCCTTCGCCATGCATGTGTCGGGATTCAAATATCGCGAGATTGCCGAGAAACTCTCACTCCCGCTCGGCACGGTCAAGAGTCGCATCTTCTTCACTCGCCAACGTCTGCAGATGCAGTTGAAGGACTTTAGGTAAGACGAGCGACAATAAATACTCCGTCGACACTCCTGTTTTAGATTATTTTCACTATCTTCGCACCATAATAAGACATCCTATGGCAAAAGAGAAGATAGCATACGTTTGCACCGAGTGTGGCTACGACTCGCCCAAGTGGGCAGGTCGTTGCCCCTCGTGTGGCATGTGGAACACGATGAAGGAGCAGACCATACGCCCTGCGTCAGCGGCAGATCGGCGGGCGGCGCCAGGCTTCACGTTCGACAAGTCCCGCCCCATACGTCTTGAGGAAATCGCGACAGGCGAGGAACCGCGCATCGACATGCGCGACGAAGAGCTCAATCGGGTGCTCGGTGGCGGACTCGTGCCTGGGTCGCTCATCCTCCTCGGTGGCGAGCCTGGCATTGGTAAGAGCACACTCGTGCTGCAGACCATGCTTCGTCTGCCTCATCAGCGCGTGCTCTATGTGTCGGGCGAGGAGAGCGCCCGCCAACTCAAGCTCCGTGCCGACCGCATCGCTCACGCTGACACCAACTGCCTCATCGTGTGTGAGACCTCACTGGAGAAGATCTACGCTCATGTCAAGGAGACCCAGCCCGACATTATCGTCATCGACTCCATACAGACCATTTCGACCGATACCGCCGAGTCATCGCCCGGCAGCATCGTGCAGATACGCGAGTGTGCCGCCTCGCTGCTCAAGTTTACCAAGGAGTCGGGCATACCCACCATCCTCATCGGCCACATCAACAAGGAGGGCAGCATCGCAGGACCCAAGATCCTGGAGCACATCGTCGACTGCGTGCTCCAGTTCGAGGGCGACCAGCATTACATGTACCGCATCCTGCGTGGCATCAAGAATCGCTTTGGCAGCACGGCCGAGCTGGGCATCTACGAGATGCGCGGCGACGGACTGCGTCAAGTGAGCAATCCCTCGGAGCTGCTCCTTACCGATCGCCACGAGGGCATGAGCGGCATCGCCATCGCTTCGGCTATTGAGGGCATACGTCCTTTCCTCATCGAGACACAGGCCCTCGTGAGCACCGCCGCCTATGGCACTCCGCAGCGTTCGGCCACGGGCTTCGACCTTCGCCGCATGAACATGCTCCTTGCCGTGCTGGAGAAGCGCGTAGGCTTCAAGTTGGCACAGAAGGACGTGTTCCTCAACATTGCAGGAGGCCTCCGCGTCAACGATCCCGCCATAGACCTCAGCGTCATCAGTGCCATCCTGTCGAGCAATATGGACACCGAGATAGAGCCCACCGTGTGCATGGCAGGCGAGGTGGGCCTCTCGGGCGAGATTCGTCCCGTGAGCCGCATCGAACAGCGTATTGCAGAGGCCGAGAAGCTGGGATTCAAGCAGATCATCATCCCCAAGCACAACATGCAAGGGCTCGACTCCTCACGCTTTGGTATCGAGATCAGTCCCGTGCGCAAGGTCGAGGAGGCCTTCCGTATCCTGTTTGGGTAAGGGATACCGGGCGTTGATGTCAGCTCTCCATGCTATAAGTGTGCTCTTCGTGACGAGAAGCAAGCAAACTCTGTACAAAAAAATCGTGACATATTGAAAGGTAAATCCTGCGATTTGCTTACGTGGCATCGAGATCGGAAGTGTAGACTTTCCCGTTCTCGTGGCAGATTGTCATCGATTCTCTATTCTCTGCTTACTTCTTGCGTTTCTCTAACCGCTCGTGGCTGCGTTCTTTTCGATTGGCTTGGGGATTGGGCGGGAAAATTAGTGCCAGACGAGAGAAAAACAAAACTTATTTTGAGTTCTTGCTTTTCCCTACGGCCAGCGACCTAAAGGTTCCGAGCCGCAACCTAATTAAAAGATGCAAAGCAGATTAATATCGCAAGGATGAGGGATTAGAACATATAGTCTGCAAGACCTTCAAGGTAGATCTCTCACATGAATAATGATAATTTTCCATGAATATTTGGAGTAAAACGAATAAACCCATACATTTCAGTCGATAAAAATGCGGATAGGCGCACAAAAATAGAACAAGATATCGGCCTTCAGTATTCCCGATGACGAGAAACGCGAACAAGAGTTGCAGCCACTACGCAGAATTGACGATTCGTTCCAAAAGATAGTGATTGTAGGAGACCATAGCCCCCGCTACCAGAATGAGAATGGCATCTTATTTATGGATATTTATGATTTCTTGACGGATGGGAATAGTCTAAATTGAGTCCCGATGAAACCAAGTGCCTTTCCGAGCGTTGAACAAGCTGGACGAAGTCAAGGTGGTGGTGAACTTGATTAATCAGCGTAACGAATAAAGATTATTAGACTATAAAATCCACAGAAGGCCTTCGAAGTACGTCTGCGCCTATTCTTCGAAAACCTTCTGTGGTCTTGTGAGTATTGGGATGCGTTGAAGTCTATCTATTAAGTCTTTCGCAACGAAATTTACTTGACTACAAGTTTCTTTCCGTTTCTAATATAGATTCCACCTTTCACGTTGTTATCTACACGACGACCACTAAGGTCATAGATTATGGGTGATGTTCTAGTTGTTGATTCCAAATCCTCGATACCCGCAACTATGCCAACGATATTGGTGAATTCTTTCCACCCATCTGCTGCTTGATAAGTAGCTATAGATTCTTGAGGCACATATAGGGGTGTCGACTTGTCAACATTTCCAAATGTTGTGTTAGATATTGTGGGCGGGGTGGCTGATTCGCAGGTTATAGTGGTGAGGCCGCTGCAACCATAAAAAGTATATCCTTCGATGCTCGTCACGCTCACGGGAATGATGATTGATTTCAGATTGTCGCAATCACAAAATGCTAACTTTTCAATCGTAGTCACGCTCACGGGAATGGTGATTGAGGTCAGATTGCCACAACCATAAAAAGCACACTCCCCAATTGAAGTCACGCTCTCGGGAATCACCGTAGTAGAACATCCCAGAATCAAGCGATTGCTTTCTGTTTCTATAATGGCATTGCACCCGTTACGTGAATCGTACTTAGGATTTCCCTCTGCAACAATGATGGAAGAAAGATTGTCGCAATCATAGAATGGATAATTAAGACCTTCTCCAATCATAGTTACACTTGCTGGAATCGTTATAGCGGTGAGGCTGTTACAATCAGAAAAAACAGACCCTTCAATCGAAGTCAATTTTGAGCCTTCGGGGATGGTAATAGTAGTAAGGTTGGTACAGCCGCTAAATGCCGAGTGGTAAATATTTGTTACACTCTCTGGGATAGTGACGGAGATTAGGTTGGTGCAATCACAGAATGCAGAGCTACCTATCGAGGTCACCCCTTCCTGAATCGTCGCACTCGTAATTAAACCTATACGTCTGAAATAATAATCATCAGCCATTGCTCCACTTCCCGCGATGTTCAAGTGGCCGTCGTGGGTCAATGTATAGGTCACATTGTCTCCACATGTCCCTCTCGAGATGATAACATTGCCATTATCCGTAGCGATCCTAATCACTAGTGGGTACCCTTGACTGGTCCATCTTGTAATGTACTTGAATTTGAACTCTTTCAGTTCTATATCTTCGGGCAATGTTATCATAAGCTTGTGGTTATCCGCAGCACCTACCGACCACATGGAATGAAAGAATGTGGTGCGGTCACCATCGCAAATGTTTTCTAAAGGTCCTTCAGTAGGTTCTTGGGCGTTGGTGGCGAAGTTCTCTGCCGTCAATGCAATTTCATTGCCTTCACCATCGTACAGATAAAATTCTGCGAGAGACACCCACGGATAGCCCGATTTGTCAGGATTGTCCACATCAGCGTCTAAAAATGTCAGCACAATTGTTTCGAAAGATGCATCACACGAAAAAATGTCCGAGGTGTATTCATACTGCCGTGTACCATCTTCGTTCGTAGAAGAGTTTTTAGTAAAGTCGTGACTGCAGTACTCACTAAGTTCCACCTCTGCCCTTGTCATGCTGCATAGCAACATCATTGCCATAGTCAGCCAAAACCTTGTTTGTTTCATTGTGTGTTTAAATTATAGGTTAGTAAAAGATTGTCTATCTTCTTCTCTTTGTTGATGTCTATAGTTTTTTCTATGAGTAACAAGTGTAGTTCCTAAATAGAAAAGGCGTGAAACCATCCGTTACTCGCATTTACATCAGGTACCGCCAAGTGACCTTATCCGTAACAAGCAAAGAATAGTCCACACCCAATAGGTGCGAACCTTCAGTCTGCTTGTTCCCACGGATGAAAATTGGCGGTTTTCGATGTAAAGAGAACAAGAGCCAAAAGCTCCAAATTTATTTATCAAGAACGAACGGAACGCGTTGTTGAATTCTGAATTGTGAATTATTAATTCTATTTAAGTGATATTCTCACATTATCACAAACCTTCGCGAAAGCGTCTGTCCGGTTTTACTTCATAGGCAATTCGTTTTATGCGTTAATACTTATGTTTGCTTTTCAATAGGACAAAGGTACACAATTTATTGAAACATCCTACCATATCTTCCGAAAAAATGTAAAAGGATGAACTAACGGCAGAAAAGACGATATTTATTCTCTATGAGACCAAAAGTTTTACTAAATTCGCGGAAGATATAACGAAAGGATGCTATGGAAGACAAGAACAAAAAGGTCAACATCAACCACTATGCCGATGGGACGGCCAGCGTGCTACGCAAAAAGGTGGTGTTCACAGAACTGAGATTCTATCAGCGTAGTGAGGTGCTGTATCATCTTACCAAGACCTTCTGCAAGCGTTTCCTTCCTG
>JAEIGA010002452.1_pt1 | contig 29616 bp, 29 predicted proteins | sample 9270691 | NCBI WGS metagenome assembly JAEIGA01 (sample SAMN17057246, study PRJNA624740) | gut metagenome | biome: biome; isolation source: fecal sample | host: Bos grunniens | place: China: Xizang | collected 2019
AAAAAAGGTGATGTTTTATTAACGATTGAACCATCTGTTCTACAGGCATCTGTGAACGAAGCGTTGGCATCGTTGGAAAGCGCAAAATCGCAACGTGATTTGGCAAAGAGTGAATACGACCGTAATAAATATTTGTATGAACAGGACTATATCGCACGTGCCGATATGGAAAAAGCCGAAGCGGCATATGTCCAAGCCGAACAATCTGTAAATCGTATGCAATCGCAATATGAACGTGCGGTCACGAATTTGGGATATGCGACAATCACATCACCTGTTGATGGAACGGTTATATCGCGTAAGGTTGATACCGGTCAAACGGTTGCGGCGTCTTTCCAAACCCCCGATTTGTTTGAAATAGCCGAAGATTTAACCAAAATGCAAATTGAAACATCTGTATCCGAAGCGGACATTGGTGTAATCAAAGAAGGTCAACCTGTGACCTTTAACGTTGATGCGTATCCAACCGAAGAATTTGATGGTGTTGTTCGTCAAATTCGTTTGTCACCAACGACGACATCGAATGTGGTTGTTTATACTGTCGTGATTGATGTTGATAATGCGGATATGCGTTTGATGCCGGGGATGACTGCATTTGTGACAATTGTTATATCAGAACGTGATAATGTTTGGAAAACACAAAATGCTGCATTTTTGGTTCGCAGTTTTGATACATTTGTTCCAAATGCAAATGGTGCGACACCTGTGACGCATATGGCGTTGTTACGTGACGGTGAAATTGTTTTGATTCCATACTCCAAAGGATTAACAACCGCAACCGAAACAGAAATTATATCGGATGAAATTCGTATGGGTGATAAAGTTGTTGTTGGACGCATGGGTGCAACGGCGACCAAACCAAATACGGGTGGTAATCGTGGTGGCAACCCAATGCGTGGCCCAAGGTTGTAAAGAAAAAATCCCCAATTGGGGATTTTTTTTTATATCTGGTGCCGGTGATAGGACTTGAACCTACGACCCCCTCATTACGAATGAGATGCTCTACCAGCTGAGCTACACCGGCAACGTGGAAAAACTATAACCCATTACCAAAATAATTTCCAGTGTTTTTTTTGAAAATAAAATTACTTATCTAAAAAAACACCGGCGTTTGCTGGCATTTTTACGATTTTATTTTTCGCAATACTACCATAATTCCGGCCGGTGTTATCCCCGGTATTCGTGACAGTTCCGCAATGTTTGCTGGTCGTGTTGCATTTAATTTTTCAACCAATTCATTGGTTAGTCCGGCCATCCCTGTATAAACAAAATCTGTCGGTATTTTTAATTCTGCATCACGTTTGTATGCGGCGATTTCGCGTTCGTTTCGCGCAATATAACCCGCATAGAATTTATCATTTTCTGCAATGATATCTTTTTTTATGTTGTATATTTTTTTGTACCATTCATCGGATATCAATCCCAAACGAATACCAATTGGCCCCAAGCGCGCAATTGCATTGTCCGAACGTAAACTTAAACGATATTCTGCGCGTGATGTAAACATACGATACGGCTCATCAACCCCCAAAGTGGTAATGTCGTCAATTAAAACCCCAATCATAGCATTTGTTCGGTCCAGATTCAGATACTCTAACCCACACGCGTATGCGGCGGCATTGGCACCGGCGACCAAACCTTGGGCGGCGGCTTCTTCGTATCCGGATGTTCCGTTTATTTGTCCGGCAAAGAACAAATGTGGCACGTCAACCGATTGCAGTTTTGAATTCAGCATACGCGCATCAATTGCATTGTATTCGATTGCGTATCCGTACCTGTCAATTACCGCGTTTTCCAGACCTGCAATTGTGCGAATCCATTTGTCTTGTATGTCACTGCCAAAACTGGTTGATATTCCATTTGGGTATATCAATTCGCTGTCATAACCTTCGGGTTCCAAAAATACATGGTGTGACGTATGTTCGGGAAAGCGCATAACCTTGTCTTCTAAACTGGGGCAATATCTGGGGCCTGTGCCACGAATATCACCGTTATACATAGGGGCGTCTTTTATGTTTTCCCGAATAACATTGTGTGTTGTTTCGTTTGTGTGTGTGATAAAGCAAACCGATTCCAAATTGTTGTTTTCATCGCCATCTGCAAACCAATCGTGTGGCGTGTCGCCAGATTGCACTTCACATACAGAAAAATCTATGGAATCACGGCGTATACGTGCCGGCGTTCCAGTTTTTAACCGCATTAATTTGAACCCGTTATCGGTTAAAAATTTAGAAATATTTTTATCGGCCGCTTGGTATGTGCCATCATCTTGCAAACGTCCAGATGGTATTTTTTCATTTCCGCGCGTTACAACACCATCTAAAAAAGTGCCTGTGGTTAAAACAATTGCGCGTGCATGATATTTACTGTTAACGGTTGCGTTTGCAAAATCTAAATCAGACACAGTTTCAAATTGTATGGTTAATTTTTCATATTCGCCCAATATATCCATTGTTGCTGTATGATATAAATTGCGGTCGATTTGCGCACGCAGTGCTTGGGTTGCGGCGCCATGTGTTGCGTTCAGTGTACGCCAATGGATGCCCGATTTATCGGCGGCGCGTCCCATAACGCCACCCAGTGCGGTTATTTCCGCAACCATTTGTGATTTACCGGGGCCACCAATACTGGGGTTGCAAGATAGTGCCCCCAAATCAGATACTGCTTGGGTTATCAACAATGTTTTTGCTCCACGCCGTGCCGATGCCGCTGCGGCTTCCACGCCGGCGTGCCCGCCACCGATAATAATCACATCAAAATTGGTCATTAAAAACGCCCCATACCACCATTTACATGTAATGTTTGTCCGTTGATGTATGCTGCTTCATCCGATGCCAAGAACACACAAGCGTTCGCAATATCTTCTGGTTCGCCAAAACGTCCCGCCGGAATTTGTGCCAAATATGTTTTCTTTAATTCTTCGGGCAAAACATCGGTCATTGGTGTTTTGATAAATCCCGGTGCGATTGAATTTGCGGTAATTCCACGTGAAGCAACTTCGGCTGCGATTGATTTTGTCATTGCAATCATACCGCCTTTTGATGCTGCGTAGTTTGCTTGGCCTGCACCACCAATTGCGCCAATAATAGATGACATGTTGATGATACGACCAAAGCGATTTTTCATCATTGGCATAATTGCTGCACGGCACATTTTAAAGCACGAACGAAGGTTGGTGTTAATGACATCTTCGAATTGTTCGTCACTCATACGCATTAACAGTGTATCTTTTGTGATGCCGGCATTGTTAACCAAGATGTCAATTTTGCCTGCACGTTCAATTGTTTCCATAACCAATTCGACTGCACCGCCTTCGGCCGCCAAATCGCAAGGGATTTTTATATATTCATCACCAAATTCGCTGTCCAATTTTGCGATATTGCGTCCCGATACAACAACGGTTGCGCCGGCTGCTTTCATTTTTTTTGCGATTGCGCCACCGATACCGCCTGTGGCACCTGTGATTAAAGCAACTTTTCCTGATAAATCAAACATATTATATCTCCAATTTTTTTGCGGTTATTTTATCTGTAATACGTGAACACAGGCCTGTTAAGACATTGCCTGGTCCAATTTCAATCTGTTCTGTTATTCCCATATCCGCCATTGCCAATACGCTTTCGCGCCAACGAACACCGTGTGTTATTTGGTAAACCAATGCGTCTTTAATTTCATTAACATCAACCAAAGGCGAACAGGTTTTGTTTGAAATAATTGGTACGATTGGTGCTTTGAATTCAATTTCATCCAATGCGCGGCGCATAATTTCTGCGGACGGTTGTTGCATACGGCAATGAACCGGCACCGACAGTACCAAAGGCATAGCACGTTTTGCGCCCGCATCTTTTGCAGCGGCCATAGTATTTTCCACCACTTCACGTGGGCCAGAAATAACAACTTGACCATCTGTGTTATCGTTTGCGACATCGCAATCGGTCTTGGCGCAAATTTCACGAACGGTATCAATATTTAATCCCATAATAACGGCGGTTAATCCCGAACCTGCGGGTGCGGCACTCTGCATAGCATTCCCGCGTGCGCGCAATAATTTTGCCGCATCACCCACGGAAAAAGCGCCGGCTGCACACAGGGCGGTATATTCACCCAAAGAATGTCCGGCCACAAATTCTGGCAATTCAACGCCCGACGCACGCAACATCGCAATAGATGTTGCCATAATTGCCGGTTGAACATTGGCGGTCATGGTTAAATCTTCGGCCGGCCCATTAAAGATAATATCCGACAACTTTTCACCCAACGCATCATCCACCTCATCAAAGACCGCACGTGCGGCCGCGTTATTTTCATACAATTCGCGTCCCATACCAACACTTTGTGCGCCTTGGCCGGGGAATACAAAAATCGATGCCATATCTAACCTTTTTTATTAAATTTTCATGCGCCATTATAGACAATTTTTAACAATGCGCAAACAGAATAATAATATATTGACAAAAAAGTTCTGTGTGATAATATTTGTCGGCTAATAAAAGGAATAAAAATGAAATTTTGTAATCAAGATTGTGGTATTGAATGCGTTCATCGTGATTTGAATGATTTGTGTTCTGCAACCAATGGTAATAAATGCAAACATTCTGTTGAAATTGCGGGTTCTGCGACTAAATCTGCGTGCTTTGTATCGTTTATGATGTCGAATATTGTAAAAAAACATTCTCAAAAAAACAAATAGGGGTGTGTATATGTCACGTAAAATATTACCAAGTGAAAAAATCCAAACATATTTGAAATATTCTGGCGGTAAAATGTACAAGTTGGGCCAACCGATAAGTGAGCAACGTGCAACAGAAATGGCACGTGAATTCGGTCGCAGTCAATCAAAATGTATTCGTGGTGGTACCGTTAAATTGTCAATAGAATTAAAAGAAACAAAACGTGGTAAATTGATATTTGAATTACCTTATAGCGAATTTGTGAATTTTTCATGTGATGTATGTTTGGGGGCGTGTGTTACTATCCCGATGGGTGCGGAATGCAAATTGAAAATATGTCGCGAATATTTGCGCCATGGAATGTGTAAAGATCCGGTGATTTCGTCAATTATCGGATGTGGTGTGTATCCCAAAAAGTATTCAAAAACACGTTAATTAAATTGTTAAAAAATACCGGCGTTTGCCGGTGTTTTTTTATATTTTTCTGATGCTGAATTCGCAACCGCAATAATTTTGACGATAAAATTCATTTTCGCGATTTGTTTGAACGCGTAATGCTTCGTCCCATTTTATTGGTATGTATGAAATATTGTCATCAATGGATTTGTTTGCGGCCATATCGACTTGGGATTGACTTTTGTGTCGCGATACCCCCAACACGGATGCGATTGCGTTATATCCATTTTCGTGTGCGAATTTTACAGCACGTCTAAATCTGTATTCAAAACACAGTGAACAACGTGCGCCACGTTCCGGTTCATTTTCTGTACCGCGAATTGCGTCGCGCCACGCATCGTGGTCGTATTCCAATACCGCATATTTTACCCCGCATTTTTCACAGTATCTTATTTGTTCTGCCATACGTTTGGTGTATTCGGATTCTGGAAAAATATTTGGGTTATAAAACAGTACGATAAAATCATCGACGTTTGGTATTTGGTTGTCTGCCAATTGTTTTATTGCGCCCGACGAACATGGTGCACAGCAAGAAATCAAAACCAAACGCATTGACGACATTATTTACCTTTTGTGTGTGTTATTAATGCACGATTTGTACGCAATTTTTGTGCGCGTGTAATAATCTGTTGTGCGCGCTTTTGTTCTTGTTCGGTTGGTAATACCAATCGCAACAAAGGCATATTATTTATGTGTGTGTAATCCACAGATTCTTTTGGTAATCTTTCTGTTATGTATTTAACAAACTTGCATTGTGCGACAGATGTACAGTTGTACAAATCGTTGCATTTGTTGCAATTGTAAAAAGTTATAAAAGACACCTGACGTGGTTCGTCTAATTTTTGATAACCGATAACTTTTACTTTTCTTCCAATATTTTCTAACATTTGTATTCTAACCCTATTTCTGTATTTTGTTCTAATTCAATTATATTTTTACCATTGTCGCCCTGCCCCAATTCGGCACTGCTGCACAGCATTCCAAAAGATTCGATTCCGGCAACTGTGCGTTGTGTTATTGGTTTTTTTGTATTTGGCAACAAACATCCGACCGGCGCCAAAACGGCAATCATACCAACATGAACATTTGGTGCGCCACAAACAACTTGGATATTTTCATCGCTTCCATTATCAACCATAACAATGTGCAGGTCTTCGCGTGTTGGATGTGGTTGTTCGGAAACAACTTTAACAACGGTTGGCTTTGGTGAGTTGTCTGGTTGTTTTGCGGTGTATTTTTCGTTCAGATATGCAATTTTGTCGTCGTCTATTCTGTTGAACAGATTTTCTGGTACTACAAATTCTGCGCCATCTGCGATACGTGCATCGAATGTGTTTGGCCAAGACAAATCTTTTTTATCTGTGAAAACATTTTGCATTTTTTCTGCGGCATTTGGAATAAATGGTGCCGATACACGTGCATACAAATCAATCAATTGCATACATGTATTCAAACACTTTGCGGCCCCATCCATGTCGCCGTTTTTAACCATGGCCCACGGTTCGCATTTGGTCATATATTCGTTACCAATTGCATACAGGCCACGCAGTGCCGCAACCGATGCGCGAAATTCGCATGCGTCTAATGCACCGGTTAATTCGGCCAATTTTTGGTTAATTTCATCAACCAAAACCGTATCTAATTCACCGGCATTTGGCACGTTGTTGCCAAAGTTTTTCTGGGTTAATTTGCATACGCGCGATACAAAGTTCCCCAACATACCGTTCAGGTCTTTATTAACAATTTCTGCGAAACGCCCGATTGTAAAGTCCGTATCATCTGTTTCCGGTGCGGATGCGATTAATGCATATCTCCAATAATCGGCGGGCAATTCGCGAATTGCGTCATTCAAGAATATACCATTGCCGGTTGATTTTGAAATCTTTGAACCATTGAAGTTCAAGAAATTCATGCCCTTTAATACATCAACGGTTTTCCAATTATCGTTCATTGCCAATTCTTGGGCCGGAAAGAATATAGAATGGAAAGACACATTGTCTTTACCCATAAATTGTGTGTAATGTACATCGTCCCCACCGTGCCACCAATCGGCCCATCTTTCATTTGCCGCTTGGGAAATAGAAACATACCCCCATGGTGCGTCAAACCATACATAGAAAACTTTGTTTTCATAACCTTCTTTGTTAACGGGGATTCCCCATTTCAGGTCACGTGTAATTGGGCTGTCGTGCAGACCTTCGCTTAACCATTTGTTTGCGATTGCCAATGCGGTTTTTGACCACCCGCGACGTGAATCAATCCATTGACGCAGGGTGTCTTGCATTGCACTGGTGCGGAAATACATATGTTTGGTTTCGCGCATTTCAACCGGTGAATCTGGGGTGATTGCACTGTGTGGATTAATTAATTGTTCTGGTTCCAAAGTTGCGCTGCATTTATCGCATTCGTTTCCATATGCTTTGTCGTGACCACACTTTGGGCAAGTTCCAATAACAAATCTGTCGGCCAAGAACATTTTGTCTTTTATTGAATATGGTTGAACGGATGTTTTTTCAACCAACATATCTTGTTCTTCTAAACGTTTGAATAATTGTTGGATTAACTTTTCTTGGCGTTCTGTGTGTGTGCGCCCATACATATCAAAAGACAAATTAAAGTCACGGGCCGATTGTTCGTGTGCAACGCGATATTTATCGACATATTCTTCAACGGACAAACCTTCCTTCATTGCGCCAACTTCACTGGTCGTGCCGTGTTCGTCGGACCCACAAACGTACAGTACGTCGCGCCCCATTGCGCGGCAAAAACGTGCGTAAATATCACTGGGTAACCAACATCCAATCAGATGTCCAATATGCAGATTATTGTTTACATATGGTAACGCAGAAGTAATTAAATATTTTTTTGTCATATTATTTTGCCCTTTTTTACAAAAAAACAGACGCCAACGGGGCGTCCAAAATGATTCCCGTTGAAATTTTGCAAAGATTATTTGTACATTCGCATTTTTTTACTGTCCTAAAAAAAATGGTGGGTGGTATTGGACTCGAACCAACGACCTTTACGATGTCAACGTAACGCTCTAACCAACTGAGCTAACCACCCAAGCGACAACCATTATAACAATAAAATTTAGATTTGCAAATAAATTATACTGTATAATTATTTTACTTTTGTGCATAAAAAACACATAAAAACACCGGCGTTTGCCGGTGATTTTACTTGTTCAAAAACTCTTCTAGCCACTTGTTGTCAAATTTTAACTGTTTTACATCTTTGTTCGCCAACAGTTTTTTTTGCAAAGGTATAGTTGTTTTTACACCTTCGATAACAAATTCGTCCAACGCACGTGTTGCGCGCATAATGCATGCCGGTCTGTTTTGTGCATGCACGATTAACTTTGCAATCATAGAATCATATGTTGGCGGAATTGTGTATCCGGTGTATGCCGCGCTGTCCACGCGTACCCCCAAACCGCCCGATGGTGCATACAGTGAAATTTTGCCTGCATTTGGGACAAATGTTTCTGGGTCTTCGGCATTAATACGGAATTCGATTGCGTGTCCATTTGGAATAACATTTGATTGTGTGTATCCCAATTTTTCACCGGCCGCAATACGGATTTGTTCACGTACCAAATCGACACCATAAACCATTTCTGTAACGGGGTGTTCAACCTGTAATCTGGTGTTCATTTCCAAGAAATAGAATTTACCATCTTCGAACATAAATTCAAAAGTACCGGCGTTTGAGTATCCCATTTTTTTGGCGGCATTTTTACATACCTCTATCATATCATCACGTTGTTTTTGTGATAATATTGCCGCAGGGCATTCTTCCATAACTTTTTGATTGCGTCTTTGTAACGAACAATCGCGTTCGCCAAAGATAACAACGTTTCCGTGTTTATCACCCAATACTTGGAATTCGATATGTCTTGGGTGCAGCAATAATTTTTCGATATATAATGTATCGTCGCCAAATGCGGATTTCGCTTCGTTTTTTGTTAATTGATATGCTTCGTTCATATCTTGGGCGGACATAACCGGCCGCATACCACGTCCACCACCACCCGCGGCGGCTTTTAACATAACCGGATAACCGATTTTTTCGGCTGTTTCAAGTGCCGCATCCAATGTTTCAACCGCACCATCTGACCCCGGCACAACCGGCAAACCACATTCAATTGCGGTCTTTTTAGCATTAACTTTATCGCCCATTTTTTCAATCATATCTGGCGATGGGCCAACCCAAATCATACCGTGTAATTCAACTTTGCGTGCAAAGTCCGCACGTTCAGATAAAAAACCATACCCCGGATGAATTGCGTCTGCATTGGTTAACAGCGCGGCCGTCAATATCGCAGATTCATTCAAATAAGAATCGCGCGCCGCCGCCGGTCCAATACAAACGGATTCGTCGGCCAATTGGACGTGCATTGCATCACGGTCTGCGACCGAATATACAGCAACGGTACGGATGCCCATATCACGACATGCACGAATAATTCTTAATGCGATTTCACCACGATTGGCGATTAAAACTTTTTTTATTTGTGACATATTATATTTTATTCGATAACGATTAATGGCTGGTCAAATTCTACGGCTGCCCCATCTGTGATTAAGATTTGTTTAACGACGCCGTCTTTATCTGCTTTGATTGGATTGAAAGTTTTCATTGCTTCGACCAAAGCGACCGTGTCACCACATTTTACGGACTTGCCAACTTCTACAAAGTGGTCTGCGCCCGGTTCTGGGGCCAAATATACAACACCGACCATTGGTGATTTAACGGTGTGACCCGTAATTGTTTCGCCACATTTGGCTGTGGGTTTGCATTCTGTTGTTGTGGTTGTTGGAACTGCTACTGTTGCCGCCACTTGTTGTTTTGATAAATGAATATGTTTACGATATACGCCAAATAAAAACTGGCGTTCTAATTCTAACTCTGTAATACCCATATCGTCCATGATTTTAGACATAGATTCTACGGTTGCACGAAAAGACATTTTTAATCCTTATGTTTAATTTTGTCTGGCACAGATGAAATTCTATCATAATCCCGCCCATTGTCAAGGCACAGGGTCATAACCGAACCCGCCACCGGGTCTGCAACGTGAAATTCTGCGTATTCCCAACCAAATGCCACGGCAGATTCCGTGTTTTTGGATTGCAATACGGGTATATTCGCTGCAACTTGGGGTGAAGCGACACGTGTTTTGTCCGCCGATAATTGGCGAGATTGCACATTGATACATGCGCACACAGGCACACGCCATTTTCTGTGTTAATGATAGATTATCTGACATTCGTTTTGATTTTCTGCTTTAAATAATTTAATGCCTTTGCCATCGCGGTGCGTCCGTCTGTACGGTCTGCGGTTAAAATATCACGACGTGCGACAAATACATAATCGTGTGTTGGCACCAACATTTTTTCATTAAATTCAATCCAATCGCGCAATAAACGCTTTGCGCGGTTTCTGTCAACTGCGTTTTTGAACGTCTTTTTGGTAACAATCAAACCATATCGTGCGTCGTCCGGTATTTTGGCCAATTTTGCCCGAACCAAGAAAAATGCACAGCGTGCAGTTGGGTCATTTTCACCCATTGCAAAGTCCGAATGTTTTTTTATTGTATCACGTATCATAGCGCACACATCATACCACAATATTGCCGAAGTCAAATAAATTTATTGTCGTGTCTTGATTTTTTGCTATACGTGATTTATAGTGCAAAAAAATCAAAAATTATGGGGAAAGCGCATGTATAATTGGTTGATGAAGTTTTTTTCTGCAGACATGGCGATTGACTTGGGTACTGCAAACACGCTGATTTACGTCAAAGGCCGTGGGATTGTATTAAATGAACCATCTGTTGTTGCGGTTGCGGAAAACCGTTTGATGGGCCGTAAAGAAATCTTGGCTGTTGGAACCGAAGCGAAACAAATGTTTGGTCGTACGCCTGGGACAATATCTGCGGTACGCCCATTGTTGGACGGTGTTATTGCGGACTTTGAAGTTGCCGAAGAAATGATTAAATACTTTATTCGTAAAGTTCATCATCGCAGTCCTTTGGCCGCCCCATTGATTATTATTTGTGTGCCATCGTGTGCGACTCAGGTTGAACGTCGCGCTATACAAGAGGCCGCCGACGCCGCCGGCGCACGTAAAGTATATATTGTCGAAGAATCAACCGCCGCTGCGATTGGTGCGGGATTGCCGGTTGAAAAACCGGTTGGTTCAATGGTGTTGGATATTGGTGGTGGTACAACCGAAGTTGCGGTTATGTCATTGGGGGGAATTGTTTATTCGAATGCTGTCCGTACCGCCGGCGATCAAATGGACGTTGATATTATCGACTATGTACGCAAAACCAAGAATTTGTTAATCGGTGAAAATACCGCCGAAGAAATCAAAAAACGTATTGGTACCGCATTAATGCCAAAAGACAAGGCAAACGAATTAACAATGAAGATAAAAGGTCGTGACCTGTTGTCTGGTACGCCACGTGAAACGGTTGTGACAGAATCTCAAATCGCATCTGCGCTGGCGCAAACGGTTTCAAAAATCGTTGATACAGTTCGTCAGGCCTTGGAATTAACGCCACCTGAATTGTCGGCCGATATTGCAGATTTGGGTATTGCGATGACCGGCGGCGGTTCGATGTTGCGTGGTTTGGATGCTGCTATTCGTGCGGCAACCGGATTACCGGCCTTTGTTGTTGATAATCCATTGGCTTGTGTTGCATGTGGCAGTGGTAAAATGTTATCCAATCTGGATAAAAATAAACACGTTCTGCAAACTATGTATTAAGATGTTAAAAAAATACCGGCAAATGCCGGTGTTTTTTAACGTAATTTTTGAAAGTTTTTATAAATTTTGCATCCGATAAAATCACAATATGGATTTGTTGTATAATTTATGCGTGTTGGTTGTTTGCATTGCGCCCCCAGTAATTGGCAATACGGCCGACCGTTTTTCTGAATTCTTACCCCCGAATACTGTGGTGAAGTCACGGATTTATTTTTGTGTGTATCTACATATTTACTGTGTATAAAATCCACAATTTGGTTCAAAGAATATTTTTGCATTAATTCAATATCTTCATCTGTAACATATATGCCAAAGTTTTTTTCAAATGCTATGAACATTTCGATTGTATCCAAAGAATCAAGCCCAACAACATTTGTCATAAAACCCGCTTGGTTTGGGTTTAACAATACTTTTTTCTGATACAGCCCAAATTTATCCACGACATATTCAACCAAGAACATATTAATATTTTGCTTTGTTGGCACTGTGTTTCGCATTTTTTTACCTTTATATACGTTTGTCTGGTGCGTGACACCATTTTGCAACGGGGCATTTTTCGCATTCGGGGCGCAGTGCTTTACACACATATCGACCGTGCAAAACCATAACGTGATTTACAATTGGATGATATTTTTTTGGAATTTTTTTGATTAATTTTGCTTCAACTTTTTCTGGGGTATTGTCGGCATCGTCCACCCATCCATATCTATGCGCATTACGAAAAACGTGCGTATCAACACCAATGTTTGGTGCGTGCCATAAAACGTTGCATACAACATTTGCGGTCTTTTGTCCAATCCCCGGCAATTTCATTAATTCATCACGGTTATGGTATTTTTCTGGGAATGTATCTGTGATATTATCGGCCGCCAATTTTTCGGCCAACGCAATAATATTCTTTGCCTTATTATTAAAGAAAGAAATAACACGTATGTGTTCTTTTAATCCATCAATTCCCAATTCCAACATTTTTTGTGGTGTGGGTGCGACATCGAACAGTTTTGGTGTTACTTCATTGACTTTTTTATCTGTCGCCTGGGCGGATAAAATAACCGCCACCGCAAAGTTAAATTCGTTTGTGTGATACAATTCCGACCGAATTGTCATATCAACGGTTGGCGGTACCAATTCAAAATATCTTTGCGGTGTTAATGCCATTTTACTTCATCCTGCGGTTTTTACGTATATATGCCAATATTTCTGCCATAATATAGTTATTTTTATTGTGTAACAGAATAATCAGGGTTTTTGCCTAAGTGGTCTGAAAACACGGTATCGCACAAACGGTTGCACCAACGGTTACATCTTTGGGTTGCGTCAACTGCGTTTTTTGCGACAAATTCATCTGGTTTTATACGTGCGTCTGTAAATGGTGCGGAATTATTTTCTGCGTCTGTTATCGTACATTTACATTCGGCCGCAAAGCGCACTTCATCATCAACTGTAATCTCGGTTGCATCACCACATTCGTGTGAAATGGTAAAGTATTCACGTGGCAAAAATGTGCCTGCAGTAATTTGGTCTGAAAAAGATTTACATACCGCACCACAGATATCAAATTTGTTGATTGTGTTTGCGACAATGTTATCTTCCCCTATTCCCAACGTGTATTCATACGTTGATTTGATGTCGTATTGCTTGGCGTATGTTTTGCCATTAATTGTTGTGCTGCACTTACATGTATGATTGAAATCGCTTTTGATTGCGTCGTGGTTGTTTCCACAAACACTGGGGGCGCCATCGTCATAACAATCGGTCGGAACAGACAATTTGCGAAAATGGTTTGCTTGTGTGTTTTTATCGAATTTATTTTCGACGGTATCCGCACTGCGTAAAGAAAATTCTGTTTTATCGGGTGATATAGTTATATGTGTCCGATAATGTTGTTTTAAAACAGCAACAATTGCCACCAAACCGATGGCAATTGTTACAAAGGACAACACTTTCAAAGTTCTTCTACTCATATTGTTTTTTTTATGCTTTTTTGACAGATATACTGAATGAATATCCTTCGATATCTTCTGTGTATTCGCCATCGCCGACAACTATTTCAACGATTAAAGCATCACGCATAATACGTTTTTTATGTTGTTCGATTGCGGCCGCCAATGCTGGTTCGGCAGAATAAGTCAGAACGATTCTGTCGGATACATCCAATCCTGCGGTTTTACGTGTATCTTGGATAAAGCGCAATGCGTCATTTGCCAAACCTTCGGCAACTAATTCTGAATTCACATCTGTATCCAGAACAACAACCGCGGTATTATCCGGTAACGCTGCACCTGCAACACCGTCACGAACGGTCAGGCGAGTTTCAAATTCGTCTGCGTTTAATTCGTGGCCGCCTGCAAACAATTTATCGCCACGTACTTCATAATCGCCACGTTTTACGGCCGGTATAATTTCTTTTAATGCACCGCCCAAACGTGCACCAATTTTTGGTGTGATTAAGTATATGAAACTGTCTGCGACGCCTGCAAAGTTTTCTTCGAACTTAACGGTTTTTACGTTTAATTCGTCTTTGATTATGTCCGCATAATCCGGCATACTTGCGCCCGCCACGGTCAAAGAATTCAAAGGCAAACGATTGCGCAATTTATATTGTTCACGCAATTGTTTTCCGGTTGAAACAATTGATTGAACGCGACGCATATCGTTCACGATTTTATCGTCAACATCTGTAACGGATGGGAATTTCGTCAAATGTACAGATTCTGCGCCGGTCAAATTACGCCAAATGTATTCTGAAACAAATGGTGCGAACGGTGCCAAAGTGCGACACAGTGTGGTCAACACGGTGTATAATGTATCAAACGCTGCCTGTTCTTCATCCCAGAAACGTGCACGTCCACGACGGATATACCAATTGTTCAAGATATCCAAGAAACGTGTAAATTCTTTGATTGCGACATCCGGTTTGTATTCCGCCAAAGATTTTTCAACAACACCGACCAAAACATTTAATTCGGCCAAGATATATTTATCCAATGGATTTTCCGCATTTTCAATTTCTTTTGCTGTCACATTTCCTGCGTTCGCATACAATGTAAAGAAATGATATGCGTTCCATAATGGTGTTTGGATTGTTTTTGTTGATTCAACGAAAACTTTACCTTCTTTATCAACCGGCACAGGTTCGGCCTTCATAAAGTTTGAACCCAAGATATACAAGCGAACGGCGTCTGCGCCATATTGTTCGATTTGTTCTTCGGGGTTAACAAAGTTGCGCAAAGATTTTGAAAACTTCTTTTTGTTTTCATCAACCACCATACCGTTTGCGGATACTGCCATAAATGCTGGCTTGTCAAACAAGGCGGTCGCCAACACCATCAAAGCATAGAACCAACCGCGTGTCTGATCTTGACCTTCGATAATATAGTCGGCAGGGAATGTTTCATTGAATTTATCAACGTTTTCAAATGGATAATGCAATGATGCCCATGGCATAGAACCGGATTCGACCCAGCAATCCAAAACGTCTGGTATACGTGTCCAACCATCTTTTGTTAATTTATCCAATGTTGGGCGGTGTAAATCTTCGACTTTTTCGCCAAAGAATTCTTCTAATTCTGCAATTGAACCAAAGATTTTATATTCGCCATCTTTTTCCCAAATTGGCAAAGGCATACCCCAGAAACGATTACGTGAAATCGACCAAGGACGCGCGTTTTCAATCCAAGAACGGAAACGTTCGCCCGCCGATGTCCAATTTACTTTGGCATTGTTGGCCAATAATTTGTCTTTGACTTTTGGAACATCGATATACCAAGAATCTGTTGCACGTTGGATTAATTTTTCTTTACTGCGGTCACCAAATGGATATGCGTGTTTATATTGTTCTTTTTTGACCAATTTGCCATTTGTTTTCAACCAATCTAATATTTTTGGTGTTGCGGCAAAGATATTTTCACCGGCAAAATCGACAACTGTATCATCAAAGTTTCCATATGTATCAACGTTTAATAACACAGGGAATTTTGGATCGATGTTTTTTGCCGCCCAAAAGTCCTCGGCACCATATGCAGGTGCGATATGAACGATACCTGTACCGTCGCCATCGGAAACATAGTCCGCAGGGATGATTTGGAACAACAAATCGGATTGTCCCGCATAATATGGGAACAAAGGTGTGTAATGCATACCCGCCAATTCTGCACCCGACACGCGACCGATTTCGGTTGTGTTTGCGAATTGTTTTTCATATGCAGCCAGGCGGCTTTCTGCGATGACATAGACCGCGCCATCTGTGTCTTGCATACGCAGGTACGTCATATTTGGATTTACGGCCAAAGCGCTGTTTGCCGGCAAAGTCCATGGTGTTGTTGTCCATGCAATTGCACGGTCGCCATTTTCCAATTCGAACCATACTGTAACAGCATCGTCAACGATTTCGCGATAATCGCTGGACGCTTCGGAATTTGAAATAACCGTACCATTTACCCAGTCATATGGATTAACGCTGTAATCTTTGTATAACAGACCCTTTTCATACAATGATTTTAATGTCCACAACATAGATTCCATATAGTTTTTGTCCATGGTTTTATAACCATAACCTTCGCCAATATCGACCCAACGGCCCATACGTGTAATAAAGTGGTTCCACTCATTTGTATATGTCATAACGTCTGTACGGCACATATCACAGAATGCGGCGATACCATCTTCGGCGACGATGTTTTTTGCGCTGCGGCCTTGTTTCTTTTCAACTGAATTTTCCGCCGGCAAACCGTGGCAATCCCATCCCAATTCACGTACAACGTGTTTTCCGCACATTGTTTGGAAACGTGCAACCATGTCTTTTACAACCGAAACGCCCAAGTGGCCCCAATGTGGCAAACCGTTTGCAAAAGGTGGCCCATCATAGAAAGAAAACGGTGCACCTTGTTTGGTTTGTTCTAACGATTTATGAAAAGTGTTATTTTCATGCCAATATTTCAACACATCTTGTTCCAGTGATGAAAAATCCGCACGTGGGTCTGTTTTTTTATATGCCATTTTTTTCTTCTCTTACGTTTTTTATATTAAAAAAAGGCGCCCATGCGCCCCAGCCACCGCCAAAGCGCAGTGTCCAATTATTTAATAATAATTATTGTTCTTTGTTTCACAGGCCACAGGTTACAATGAATTTATACAAAATGCAAGTATTTGATAACAAAAAAACACCGCCCAAACGGGCGGTTTATTACTTTGTATTTTCACCAAATCTGCGCACGATTTCCAATTGGGTTTTTGTTGGTTTGCGTGCGGCTTTGGCTTTTTTATACGTGTCTTTTGTTGAAATCACGCCGTATTTAGAACGCAAATCTGCAACTTCGGCGAATATTGCAGTATCTGCAATTGCATCACCGTTTTGGATGCGTTTTGCGGCCATGCGTAATGCTTCGCGTGCGCGCATTTTTTTGTTTGTTTCTTTGGTGGTCGCAATATCGAACGTGTCATTTATTTGTTTTATTAATTGTTGATCTGTTGTCATTTCCAACAAAGCACGCATAAATTTATCAACCGCTTTATTTTTGTTAAATTTATTATACTTTAACTTTAACGTATCATACATTAATCGTATGATATCTTGGTTACAGTAATCGTCGACTTTCATATGTTTGTGTACTTGTTCCACAAAATGAGTTATATCTTTACCGGCCATCATCAAGTTTTCCATTCTTTGTTTGATGATTAACGCGTCTTCGAAATATTGTCCCAAATATGGCGCAAATTTTTTTGCCAAATCTTCATCTGATAAATCTTGTACGGCCACTTGATCTTGCGGGGACATAAACACATCCATATTTCCTGTCATTTTGAAATATTCGTATTTTGCGGCATCGCGCACCATATCGTTTGCCACGCGCCCGATTGCTTTATTGACATCGGATTTATCGCTATACAACGATGGGTGTTTTTTTGAGTATTCTTTTTGTATTTCTGATGCTTCGGCGTGTGCGATTTCCTGTGTGATTACAAAGTTATTTTTTGCACAGAATTTTGCCAAACGTTTTTGCAGGTTTTCGGGCAGATTCTGAATTTTTTTTATAACGTTTTTATGTGTAACGCCTTTCAAGAAATCTTGCGCTGCGGCATCAAATGGATATTTTGAACCGGTAACCATTGCCTGAATGCCCGTTGGGGTAAAATCGCGCAAAGCAAACACTATGCGGCGATAGTTTTCCATATCGTACAAATCTTCAAACCACTTTTTGTAATCTGCGGTGTATTTTAAGATTTTTTTATCCATCACGACATCGGGGGTGGCAACTTTTTTATCAATCTGTGCCAATGCCTGTTCTGGGGTCATATTTTTACGAACACCAACTTTTGGAACTGTAATGGCAACAAAATTATTAATTTTTGTATACAGATTTTTTCTGTTCAAGTGGTCACGCCCAACGCCTTGGGTCTGAGATGGGTGGAATGTGGCTGTGCCATGCTCGGTTTCGGCAACAACGCCTAAAGTTTCCAATGCGGTATTGTATAATATATAACGTGACTTATCTAATCTGTACTTAACGCCTGACGACATGCGCCCTCTCCTTGCTTAATTATAATCAAATTATATCATATTTATTGACGCAATCCAAATGCTTATTCGTAACGCAAACTGTCAATAGGGTTTAATTTTGCCGCTTTCATTGCCGGTACAACGCCCGACGACAAACCGACGACAACCGCCACAGATACAGACAATACAACGGGCCAAATGCTGAATGGTACGTTATATCCCAATATAAACCGCCCTACCCCCTGTGATAAACCGACGCCTAAAACCAGTCCAATCATAGAACCGATAAAAGAAATCAATACGGATTCAGACAAAAATTGAATAATAATCATACGTTCGCGTGCGCCAATTGCTTTACGGATTCCGATTTCGCGTGTGCGTTCTGCGACCGATACCAACATCATATTCATAATACCGATTGCGCCCACCAACAAAGACACGGCGGCAATTGCGATTAACAATAATTTCATATAACCGGTCACGGTTGTCATTGTTTCCATAATCTGTTTCATATCCATAATTTGGAAATCGTCTGCTGCATCGTCTTTTAATCTATGTCTTTGACGCAATAGTGTGGTTATCTGTTCGATTGCCATATTGTTATCGGCGTCTGGGAATAATTTTAATGCGACCATATTAACCGAATTTGGGAAACGTGACCCTTGTAATCTTTTTTTCAGTGTTGTGATTGGTATGATAATCATATCGTCTTGGCTGCCCATTGCGGAATCGCCTTTGGCTTTTGTGACACCAATAATTACAAAGGGTGTATTTTGAACACGTATGACTTCACCCACAGGATTTTTTGGTAATCCCAATTCTTCTGCGGTTTCTGGCCCAATTACGGCGTATGTAGATGCATTGCGCACCGCAGACATATCAAAGAAAGTGCCGTATTCCATTTCGATATTTTGCACTGTTGTATAATCTGGGTACACCCCAACCATAGACGTACCCCAGTTTTTATTTCCGTAAATTGCCTGTGCGGCGCCATTTTGTACGGGCGATACCGCCAACACGTCTGGCAAACGAGTGATAAATTCGGCATCTTGGATGGTCAAAGTGTTTCTATTACCCGTGCGAACGCCCGCACTTTGTGCCGCGCCTGCGCGTATCATAATGGTATTTGTTCCCAACGAAGAAAATTGGTCGGTTATTTGCTTTTGCACTGTTTCACCAACGGCCACCATAATCACAACGGCCAACACACCGATAATGATACCCAACACGGTCAAAAAAGATCGGATTTTGTTGCCACTGATTGAAAGCCAAGATTCTTTTAATATATCATTAAATGTCATGTGTATTCCCTGTTTCCTGTGTTTTGGATTACAGATTTCTGTCGTCGCGTGGCATTTTGCCGTCATAGTTTATTTTACCGTCACGAATATGTATTAAACGGCTGGCGTACTTTGCGATATCGAATTCGTGGGTAATCATAACGATTGTTATTCCCATATCGTGGTTTAACTTTTTAAAGAATTGTAAAATTTCATTACCCATTTTACTGTCCAATGCACCGGTTGGTTCGTCGGCCAAAATTAATTTTGGTTCACCCGCCAACGCGCGTGCAATTGCGACACGTTGCTTCATGCCGCCTGACAATTGTGTTGGTAAATAACTTTCAAATTTTTCCAAACCGACATGTTTTAACATTTCGCGTGCGCGTGATACGCGTTCGTGCATTGGTAACCCACGGTACATCAAAGGCAACATAACATTGTCCAAGACACTGCGTTTTGGCAACAAATTAAACTGTTGAAAAACAAACCCGATAAATTCATTTCGCGCCATTGCCAATTCATCTGATGTCAACCCTGTCACATCGCGTCCGTACAGTTCATACGTTCCCGATGTTGGGGTGTCTAATGCGCCAATAATATTCATACATGTGGATTTTCCCGAACCCGAAGGTCCCATAATTGCCACGAATTCACCGGCTTTGACCGAAAAGTTTATGTCGAATAAAACCTGCTGTACACCACCCAGTTCCATCGGGAAACTTTTGTTGATGTTTTTCAGTGAAATAATCGTATCTTGTGTTTTTTTCATACTCTCTCTCATACGCGCAATTATACCATATATTATTTTTCATGTCTAAAAAAAAGACCATAACAATTCTGGGGCGACGAAGTATGATTTTTATACAAAAACACCGGCATTTGCCGGCGTTTTTTAATCAAAAGGATTGTCTGATTTTTCATATTCTATAATAATTGGTAAATGTTCCCACTTCAAAGCGGTCGCCAAACCGCGTCTCAGATAACGTGTGTATGATTCTGGAATATCCGATGCGCCCCCAACATTAATTGTTATTTTCATGGGGTGGCGTCCCGTTTGTCGTGCAAATTTTATTTTCATGGGTCGCTTCAAACGTGACATAGGTGGCTGTCTGTCTGCAACCAATTTCTCTACGATTCTGTTGATTAAACTTGTCGGTGCTTGGGCGGATGAAATGTCCCACTGCTCATAAATTCTGCGGAACATATTTTGTACGCCCGTGCCTGTTTCGGCAGATACCGCCAAAATCATAGGTTTAATAATTTGGTGGAAAGAATTTGAAAATTGGTGTTTTAACTTTAACAATTTCTCGTCACGTAATTCCGGTTCGACCAAGTCCCATTTATTTAATGCAACGCATAAAATTTTACCTGCATTATATACGCGTGCGGCAATACCCAATGCTTGGTTTTCAATGTTTTTTGTTGCGTCCACCATTAAAATAACGACATCGGCTTTTTCGATTGCGTCCAATGATTTTAATGCCGATAAAGTTTCTACATCGTCGGTGACACCGGCTTTTCTGCGCAGACCGGCCGTATCCATCAATAAAATATCACGTCCATAGAATTTTGTCGGAATTTTGACTGTGTCGCGTGTAATCCCCGGCGCGTCCATAACAATTTGCTTTTTTTCGCCCAATACGCGATTAACAAAAGTTGATTTACCAACGTTTGGTTGCCCCAGAACTGCAATCTTGACACGTGTATCTGTGGCGGGGGCTTCGTTTGTCTGGGCGTCTGGGCCGGCGACTTTATCGATGAATTGATAGATTTCATCAAAGCCACGTTTGTGTTCGGCCGAAATCATTGTTGGTTCACCAAAGCCCAATTTATAGAAATCGTGGATGTTACTTAATCTTTTTTCCGATTCGCATTTGTTCACCAACAGTAATACCGGTGCTTTGGTTTTGCGGCGTACCAATTTGGCCCATTCTATATCTTGGTTGGTTATACCAACACGTCCGTCAACCACGAACAAAATAGCATCCGATGTTGCGACCGCGTCAAATGCCATTTGTGTTGAATCCAATGCGATGCCGGAACGTGCGTTTTCCAACCCTGCTGTGTCATACAGCGTGTATCCGCCGTGTTTCATAACCCCCGACATTGTGTCGCGTGTTACCCCCGGACGGTCGTGTACCAATGCATCGCGTGTTCCGGTTAACGCGTTAAATAATGTCGATTTGCCTGTATTTGGGCGTCCTGCAATAGTTATTTTTATCATCGTTTTTTCCATTGATTTTTTGTAATTATAAAGCAAAAATATAAATAATCAAACCTTGGGGGTGCAAATATGTTCAAAAAATTAAAAAGTGCATACAAACACATTCGTAACCTGATTGTGAATCCAAAACGCTATTTCACAAAAATTGTTGCCGACGGCAATATGGAAGAAGCGATGTTGAAAGCGTTTTTGTACGGTTTATTGGGCGGCTGTTTGGTATTGTTGATACGTTTATTGGGTGGTGCGACGGTAACTTTGGGTTCTATTTTTACTGCGATTATTGTTGTTCCGGTTTTGGCTGTGGCACTGTTGTTTGTTATGGGCGGATTGATGATGTTGGTGTCTGAAATTACCGGTGGGGAACGCGATTGGGAAATTGCTATCAAAGGTCTGGCCTCTGTATTCTTTATCTATCCTGTTATATTGATGTTAAATGCGCTGGCGTTTAATTGTACGTCAATGTGGGTAATCAGTTTATTGGTAGATATCTATATATTATTCTTGTTTTATAACATATCTTTGTATTGCATGCGTGGCAAGCGTGGAAATATTTTGATTGTTATCGGTATTTTGGCGCTGTTTATGGTAACGGTTTATGCGACAGATTATCGATTTGGTTGGTTTATGTTAAAGAACACGGGTGCAACCTTGGCGTGTTTGTTGTAATAAAAATGTTGAAAAAACACCGGCATTTGCCGGTGTTTTTTTATTGTTTTAATTGGCTGTGCATTTTATCTAAAACTGGTGTGTTGATACCAAGTTCTTTTGCACGTTCCACCAATCCCGCCAAAGCATAGATTCCTTCGACCGTACCTTCGGGGGCGTGTCCTTCGGCAATTGCGACCCCGCCTGAAAAATTGCGGCTGGTTTTGGATGTTGCGGATAAAAACAGGTCACCTATGCCACATAATCCCGAAAAAGTACGTAAAGTTGCGCCTGTGGCCAATCCAATATTGATAATTTCATTCCATGCACGTGTAAAAATCATTGCGCGTTCGTTTTCGCCATTGATTGCAATGCTGTTGTATCCGCAAATCAAAGCCATGGCATTTTTACCGACGCCACAAAATTGTGTGCCGATTATATCATCAGATTCTTCTATGAACATTTTATTAAAAGCGTCACGCGCCATTGTACGGGTAATTTCTGTGCCGGCAATTGTTGTTCCGGTTGGGATGCCTGTTGCGACTTCGCCTGCGAACTGTGGGCCGGACAGAACGCCGTATTCGCTGCATTCTGGAATTTGTTCGTTTAATATTTCGGTCATAAATTGTTTGGTTTTTGGATCCATGCCCTTGGTGCAAATTATTACCGGTTGACCATTGTATGCAATTCGTGCGTTGCGCATTGTGTCCGCAAAAAACGCGGCCGGTGTTACGACGCACCACAAATCGGCTTTGCGTGCGTGTTCCATATCTGTTACAACGGTCAGATTGCTGGGCGTTTTTACATTGTCAAAGTGCTTGTGTTCGCCGTCATATGACCACAGGGTAACGTCCGCCCCGCCCTGTGCGATTATAATTGCCAGTGCGGTTCCCCATGCGCCGGCCCCAATGACAGATACTTTCATTTTAATTTCCTTATTTTTTGTTGTATTTGTGGCACGATTACAAAACCATCGTCGGCCAATTCGATTGCGCGCGTATATGCGTCGCGTGCTTTTTCGATATTGTTTATATTTACATATATATCACCCATGTGTTCAAATACAGATGAACATGTTCCTGCAACGGTTGATACTTTTTCAAAAATTTCTAATGCGGGTAAATCTCCTTCACGTACTGCGACGACACAGCCCAATGTATCCCATGCCACAACATCTGTTGGTCTTTTTGTAACCAAAGTCATAGCGTAATCGTATGCATTTTCAATTTCGCGATTTTGTGCCGCCCAAATTTTGGCCTGTAATGCAAAGATTTCACTGTCTGAAATCAATACTTCTGCCGCTTGTCTTAATTCTTCTTGTGCTTTTTTATAGTCACCAAATGTGAAATAGATGTGTGCGCGACTTTTTTGGAAAAACGCCCTGCCCGCTTCATCTAATTTATCGTTGTTTAATGCGTTGTTTATCGCGCGCAGTGCGGCGCGTTTATTTCCGTTTTTGATATAGTGTGCGGAAACTTTGTTAACGGCTGGAACGAACAGCGGATAGTTTTTTAATGCTTTTTCTAATGTGGATATGTCGTTGTTTTTTTCTGCTGTACGCAAAGTGGCGAACAGATAAAATGGGCTGTCGGTCGAAATTTTACCAAAATATTTTTCAAAATCATTTTGATTGTTATACATAAACTGCCCAATATAGTAATGAATTGCGTCGCTGTTGCGTGCAAAATCCGGTGCGATAATCTGTGCAAAGCGCAACATAATTAAAGACAGGTCGGAATACATGATGATTTGTGTATGTGACACGTTTTGTATCAAACTGAACGCCAATTGATTTTCTGTACCACTGTATGTTTCCCACGCGGGTATTTTGTCGTGGTTTTTCATGTACATACCGCCCGGCAAAGAAGTAAAATCGTTTTTCAAACTGTCGGCTTTTTCGGGCATATCGTGATGTGTGTAAAATGCCATCATATACAAATAATCGTTTATATTCAGAAAAGTAACCTTGACGGAATCGAAATGTTTGGTTGCGTTTTCTATGTCGCCCATTTCTGCGTATATTTGGCCGCTGACAAAGTTTTTCCAATCGCTACTGGTGCGCATATCTTTGATATATTTTAATGCGTCTTTATGCGATTTGTTTGCGACGTGTGCCCATATGCGCGTCGGTGCGGTCAATGCGCCATCGTCTGATTTGTGTCTGGCATAAAATTCCGCCCATTTTTTATTTATAATCAGATGCGCGTCATAGATAAAACGGGCAGACATACTTTTTTCATCCTTTAACACAAATGCGTTGTCGGGCATACGGCCGCTTAAAAAGTCGGTCAGCATAATTGTGTCTTGGACGATTGGATAATCTGTTTGTTTTAATTTTTGCGCAAAATCCACGGCGGCATCAAAATCGTTAATATAAATCGCGTGCTGAGCCGCCAAAAAATTGCCGTACTGTGTTTCGAAAATTGTATTGGTTGGTTGAACTGTGGTGTCGTTGGTGTGCTTCCACAGTACTACGCCCGCAGTACAAATTGCAGAGAACAAACCGATTGTAATAAAAAAACTTTCTATTTTTCTCATGATTATGCTAGAATAACCTTTATGAGCAATAAAGTCAAATTTGAACGTTATGCACAGTTGTTGCGCGAATGGTCGGCCCGTATGAATTTGGTCGCCCCCAGTACGCTGTGCGATATAGAAAACCGTCATTTTGCGGACTCGGCCCAATTGGCCGATGTTTTGCCACGTGATATGGCAATTGTTGATTTGGGCAGTGGCGCCGGATTTCCTGGGGTTGTTTTGGCGATTTTGGGGTGGCGCGTAACGTGTATCGAATCGATTGGTAAAAAAGTGGCCTTTTTGAATGCTGTCAAAGATGAATTGGGGTTGGATAATCTGACGATTTATCATGGTCGCGTCGAAGATTATGTCCGGCATTTACCGGCAAAAAATGATGATTTTGTGTTTACGTCGCGTGCGTTTGCGTCTTTGACCAAGATAATGGATTATGTTGCGCATACAAAACGCCGGCTTTTTTTGTTAAAAGGTCGGGAAATACCGGCGGAAATTTCCGATGCGAAATCTAAATATAAATTTGAATATGAATTGATACCATCGAAAACAGGTGATGGTTTTATAATTATTGTTCGTTTTGGTCGATGATTTCTTATGAAATAATGTTTATTTGATTGAAAACAGTCGATAAATAAAAATGTTAAAAAATGCCGGCAAATGCCGTTATTTTTGTGTGTTTTGTGATTTTGTGTTTGTTTCATATGAAATAAAATATAGTGTGTTGATTTTACTTTGATTTATGTGTGTGATTTTTAATGTCTTGACCGAATCGTTTGGTTTTTATAACCTTTGTGCTGAATGTAAAGTATGGGAAAGGGTAAAATGGCACAAATTATTGCGTTTGCAAATCAAAAGGGTGGGGTGGGTAAAACCACGACTGCTATTAATATTGCTGCGTCTTTGGCGGCGATAAAAAAACGTGTTTTGTTAATAGATTTGGATCAACAGGGTAATGCCGGTACGGGATTGGGATTTCGTCGTGCCGACCATCGTCAAAGTGTTTACGGCGTTATTATGGGTACGGCAAATATTGCGGATAATATCTTAACGACTGCCGTCAAAGGTCTTCATCTGTTGCCTTCGTCTCAGGCCTTGGCGGGCGCGGATATTGATTTGTTGGATATGCCAAACCGTGAATATCGTCTGCGTGATGCATTACAACCTGTTATGGATTATTATGATTATATTCTGATTGATTGTCCGCCCGCATTGGGGTATTTAACTATTAATGCGTTGGCGGCGGCGGATTCGGTTATTGTTCCTTTGCAATGCGAATTTTTTGCATTAGAAGGTGTACAACAATTAACTGACACAATATCTGTTGTCAAAGAACGTTGGAATCCAAGATTGGAAATTTTGGGCGTTTTGTTGACTATGTATGACCGTCGTTATGGTGTGACGCGTGCGGTTGATGATGATGTGCGTGCGACGTTTGGCGATGTTGTATTCAAGACGGTTGTGCCACGCAATGTTCGTGTGTCCGAAGCGCCAAGTCATGGGCTGCCCGCAATGTTTTACGATTTTAATTCCACGGGTGCTCAGGCGTACAGACGTGTTGCAACCGAAGTTGTTATCAGAACCAAAGGTGAAATTGATGTCGAATAAGAAATTTGGATTGGGGCGCGGTTTGGCGGATTTGACCGCGTCACGTGGTGCTATACCGGATATATCTTTGTTGACGCCCAACGAACGTGTTGTGGTAAAGCAAATTCCATTGATTCAAATTGGCGCAAATCCTGATCAGCCACGTAAAACATTTACAGATTCAGAATTGGCAGATTTGGCCGCTTCTATCAAAGAGCAGGGCGTTTTACAGCCGATATTACTGCGTACCGTAACGGGACGTCCGCATATGTATGAAATTGTCGCCGGTGAACGTCGATATCGTGCCTCTAAAATGGCGGGGTTAACGGAAATACCGGCTTTGGTAAAGCAGATGGACGATAATAACGCAATGGAGGTTGCGTTAATTGAAAATGTTCAACGCGAAAACTTAAATCCAATAGAAGAAGCGAATGCGTATAAAAATCTGATGGAATCTTGCAATTATGAATTAGAGGATGTATCCCGTCTGATTGGTAAATCGGCCAGCTATATTCGTAATATGTTGCGTATAACAACTTTGCCGGATTCTGTGTTGGGTATGGTGGAACGTGGCGAATTGTCGGCATCGCACGCGCGTACAATTGCGGTTGCCGAAGATCCTGAATCCTTGGCGCATGCGATTGTGGCCGACAAATTATCTGTCGCAGCCACGGAAAAAATGGTAAAAGATGCACCACGTGCAAAAAACACACGAAAACACATTGCGAAAAACATAGATTCGGATGCGATTCGTGATATCGAAGCACGTATTAAAAAGAGTTTGGGTGTTGAGGTGCGTATTGTCGAACGTCGTGGCGGGGCAGGGCAGATAGTTTTGTCATTTGCGACCCGTACCCAGATGAATGAATTGGTTGAACGTTTAACCAAATAAAAATGTTGAAAAAAGCCGGCAAATGCCGGCAATTTTTCATTATATTAAATAAACTGTCAAAAATAATAAAAATACCGGCATTTGCCGGTATTTTTTGATAATTTCAACAATTATTTAACTGTTGTTGTTGCGTTACGGTTCCATTTCCAAACTTCTTCGCCTGAACCCTGAACCAATGGACGTTCTTTACCATAAGAAATAGTAGAGATACGTTTTGCGCAAATACCGTCTTTTACCAAAACTTCTTTGGCTGCGTTTGCACGACGTGCGCCCAAAGCCAAGTTGTATTCGGTTGAACCACGTTCGTCACAGTTACCTGCGATTTGGATTTTAACATCTTCGTGGTTTTTCATGTATAATGCTTGGCCCAACAAGTTGTTTTTTGCATCTTCAGAAATTTCAGAAGAATTAAAGCCAAAGAATACACGTTGTTCGTTCAAATCTGCTGGTTCAACAATAGAAGAACCGCCGCACGCTGCCAACAGGCCTGCAACACCCGCCAACAAAGCAAAGTTTTTTATTTTCATGAAAATACTCCCTTGAGTTTCTGTTACTCATGGGGTATTGTACAATAGAAAGTTTGAATTATCAAGGAAAAACAAAAATGTCTTGTGATGGGTTGCGTGATTTAGAATTGGCGGGCGTACGTTGGGAATTAACCGAAACGCCATTGATGGCACCAAAGCCGACGGTTGATACGTCGGACGTACCGCCTGTGCATCGTGATTCGGCAACTGTTATTGCGGAATTGGGGCGTGGTGCGCCATCGGTTGTGCCACCAATTGCGCCGTCTGTCACAATGTCATTGGATACGGTGCGTGCAATGGCGTCCCGTCCAACCGATATGGCCACATTAAATCGTATGATTGGGGAGTTTAATCATCCGCTGCGCAACACGGCAACAAATACTGTATTGCCACATGTGGGGCAGGGCGGTTTGGTAATAGTAACCGATATACCTTCGTCTGATGATGATGCGACGGGCAATATATTATCGGGCGCGGCGGGTGAATTGTTGGATAAAATGCTGATGGCAATTGGGTTGTCGCGCACATCTGTTTCGATTGTTCCAATGGTATTTTGGCGCACCCCCGGCGGGCGCACCCCCACACGTGAAGAATTGGATATGGCACGTCCGTTTGTTGAACGTGCATTAACGTTATTGTCACCGCGTGTTATTTTAACATTGGGTACATTACCTGCAACCGAGTTGGCGGGGGTAAATTTGGCGAAATCGCACGGTGTACCGGCGGTGATGGATGGTATGCCAAACACGACATTGATACCGATTTTTCATCCGAATTATTTGATATTAAAGCCCGCTGCGAAACGTGATGTGTGGAATACGTTGCAAAATATGCAAAATATCTTGAAAAGTGCCGAATAATAGTTAATAATTCACGCATGTTTAACAAAGGAGCCGAACATTAAACCTGTTATAAATAATCGTGATAATCGTCGGGACGCGGGTCCACGTATGAATAATCGCATCTTTGCCAAGACCGTACAAGTAATCAGTGCGGATGGCCAAAACTTGGGCGTTATGCCAACATCTGCGGCGTTGCAAATGGCAATGGACCAAGGATTAGATTTGGTTGAAATGAATGCCAATGGCGCAATGCCGATTGTCAAAATTATGGACTATGGCAAATTCAAGTACGAACAGAAAAAACGCGCATCTGAGGCACGTAAGAATCAAAAAACAACCGAAATGAAAGAAGTTTGGATAAAACCTTTCATTGAAGAAAACGATTTAAACATCAAATTAAAGAAAGTTTTTGAATTCTTGGCCGAAGGAAACAAAGTAAAAATATCTGTTATGACCAAGGGTTCTAAAAAAGTATTGGCACGTGGAAAAGATGCTGTGCCGGAATTATTTGCCCGTGTAATTGAAATTGTTGGCGATCGTGGTTCTTTGGAATCAAAATCAAAGCCGGACGAACGTACGAAATCGATTATAATTGCACCTGTAAAGCAATAAAGATACTTTGATTATAAATCCGCCATCCGGCGGATTTTTTGTTGTCTGGGCTGAAAAAAATCCCCCAAACGGG
>JAEIGA010002453.1_pt1 | contig 29613 bp, 36 predicted proteins | sample 9270691 | NCBI WGS metagenome assembly JAEIGA01 (sample SAMN17057246, study PRJNA624740) | gut metagenome | biome: biome; isolation source: fecal sample | host: Bos grunniens | place: China: Xizang | collected 2019
ACAAAAGAACAGATATTAAAACAATTGAACTTATGATAACAAAAAGATTTTTTTCCATAATTTTCGCTATGCCAATGGCAGTGTCCTCATTCGCAGACAGTGGGTTGTCTGGTTTGAGCGATGCTGCCGACGGCGTAGGTTCTTACCTTCCTTATGTTCAGGGAGTGTGTTATGTGATAGCTGCCGTGATAGCCGTTGCAGGTGCCATGAGCATATATCTGAGTATGCAGACCAATCCTAACCAAATCAGGAAGAGGATGATGATGACTGTAGGCAGCTGTATGTGCTTCGTATTGATGGCTACCGCCTTACCTCAGTTTTTCGGAGTAGATGGCAGTGGTTCTTCCACAGAAGGAAGCAGCAGTTCATCTACAGGTAGCGGAACCTCAGACGGGTTCCTTGCCTCTGACCAAGGAGGAATCTCACAGACTGGCATCAACACGGAAATACCATCCTTCCATGACCAGACAGGAAACTGGATAACATTCCCTCCTGAAACGAATATGACAGTGGCCAATCACCTGATGGACATCTATGATCATTTCGGGTCAGGACGTGAAGGCTCGTATGGACGTACTCTTGCATACATTCACAATGCCTATCGTCAAGGTCAAATCGACCATGACATGTTTGAGCAGCTGATGAGAATATCGGGTAATCTTCCCCATAACTAACCTGTAACATCACTTTAAGTAATGGCAGAAACGAGCAATGATAAGTTATTCAGGACTAATATCTTGCCGATAATGGACAAAGTAATGCGAGACCTTCGGTTAAAGCAGTCTGAAGAGATGGCTATTCATACCAGCAGCTTGCCGTATATCATGGCTGGGGCAGCTGGGCCTGACGGAGGAATGTCGGCACAAGCAGCCAGTCTTGCCTCTCTCAGATACACGGGAAAGTGGAACTCCAAGCATACAGAAGACTACATTCAGATGGTGAAGGATGAGCTGAAAAAGCAGCATATTACCGTCACTCCAGAGATAGAGAAGATGATGATTGAAAAGATGATCAAGGATGAGATTCCGAAGTCATCCATTGACTATATCATGCGTAAGGCAGCAACCAACACCATCTTCTATCTTCCCCAGGCACTTAACAAATCACCACTGGAGAACCATATCACGGCACAGGCTGAAAAGAAGTATAACCCATCCACTTTGGAAAAAGGAACAGGTTATGTCTTGGGAGCAGCCGCAGACTATATGACGATGGGCGGTATCGGTGGCAGTTGGTCTGGAGCAGCCAAGTTTGTTGGTGTTGACCTTGCCTTGAATGCTGCCATCGACAAGGTGGGAGCAAAAGAAACCGATGACGTTCCTTTGATTAATGCGCCCGAACATAGAGCCGAAAACAAGGCTACTCAGGCAAAAAGGAATAAGGAACAACCCAAGCTAAAACCAAAAGAAAATACCCCAACAGTGGAACAGACAACGGGAACACAGGCACAGCAGCCTGTAAACGAAGAAAAAGAAGTCGATCAGGCTCAACCAGAAACACAGCAGGAACAACCACAGCAGACCAATCAGAATGGCTGGAGCGGATTGCTCAGTTCTGTTGGTCTGAATGGCATTTCCGACATAGGTCACAATCTCGGCTATGTACTGGCCATGCTTCCAGACATGCTTGTTGGCATCTTCACTGGTAAGACCAAATCCCTTGGTCTGAAGGATAACATGCTGCCTTTAGCCAGTATTGTGGCAGGTATGTTCGTCAGGAATCCCATTCTGAAGATGGTTCTTATCGGTATGGGAGGACTCAACCTTTTGAACAAGACAGGTCACGAAGCCTTGGACAACCACAATGGAGTCAGCTACGGACAAGGTGGAAACGCCAATATCCGTGGCAACTACAAAGTCTATGATGATGAAACCCTCAATGCCCGAATCTCGCAACCGCAGATTAAGGGCAACTGTCTGATTGCAACCATCGACAAGGTTCCATGCACCATCGCATTGCCAGACAGAGTGGTGGACGCATACAATCAGGGCGCACTGCCTCTTAACACCCTTGCCAATGCCGTACTTGCCAAGAACGACCAGATGCGACAGATAGCAGCTGAAAACTATGCAGCCAGTGAACAACAGGCTCAGACCAGGACACTTGCACAACGATAATAAACCCATTAAAACAATAGAGATATGCAGGAAAAGAACCCACAGGAGAAAGCAGCAGCCGAAAAACAGGCTGAACTTCTCATCAATGCAATGGAAAGAGCCAAGGAGAATGGCGGCTTATGGTTAAACCCATCAGAGAAGACGGCACCTCGTTTCTATCCACGAGGTGTCAATGTCTCAGCCTTCAATGCCATGACGATGGCACTCCACAGTGACCAGAATAACTACAAGACCAACGAGTACACGCTCTTCAGCGAAGCCAAGAAACGAGGTGAGTCTGTACAGTCCAAGGAAAAGGGAGTTCCCTTCAACTGGTACAACTGGAAGGAGTATGTCAACAGACATAATCCTGAAGATGTCATCAGCCGTGAAGACTACAAGGCTTTAGACGAGAAGCAACAGGCAGAATACAAGGGAGTCAGAACCCGTGAAGTCCGTGCTCTGTTCAATATCGACCAGACAACCCTTCCTTTCGTTGACAAGGAACGTTACGAGCAGGAAGTCAAGACGCATGGAACCTCTGAGGATCGTGAGCACTCCAAATCAGAGAGTGACCACCTCCGTCTTTTTGTCAACGATTTCATCCTGAAGACACGAGACAACCTTGTTCCCATCCATCTTGATGGCAGCGGTGTTGCCCACTACGATGCCAAGAAAGATACGGTGTATATGCCAAGTGAGAAGGATTTCGAGTCTTACAAGGACTTCACCAACGAACTCATGCGTCAGGTGGTTAGTGCCACAGGCAATGCCCAGCGTCTTGGACGCAACGGCATGAACAACGGAAACACCTCTCCTGAAGATGCAGCAAAGCAGGAACGCCTTATTGTCGAGTTGGCTGCTGGCAGTAAGATGCTTGAATTGGGACTTCCTGCCAAGCTCTCTGCTGAAAGCATGAAGATGGTCGATTACTGGCAGCGTGAACTCAAAGAGAATCCCTGTCTCATTGATGTCGTGGAGATGGATGTCAACAATGCTTTGGATATGCTTCACAAGGCAGAGCGTGGTGAGAAGGTTGAGTTGGCATCCCCACAGCAGAAAGAGGAAGCTCAGGCTGAACAATCCAAGCACTACTATGTAGCTGATGAACTGAAGAACCTGCCCAACAAAGACACCAAGGAATTTGTCGTAGTACGTGACTCCGAGGCAAAGAAAGCGGATGTCGTACTCCCTGCAGGTGCTTCCTTAGAGGTGGACAACGAGATACCAGGCATGAACAAAGGACGTATCGAGAAAGCCTTACGAAAGGAAGGCTTTGAGACCATTTCCTTCTTTAACATGGATGGCTCGCTGGGCTATCGTCCTGATGACAGCTTCTTCGCTGGCAAGGAAGTTTCCGTTTCCAAGCTCAACAACTGGGAACTGAGAGACCTTGCCAAGCTCGATGTTGCAGAAGCCGTCAGCCGTTCCAACTCTGTTGCTTTCGACAAAGTGCTTATGTTGAGGGATGACGCTGGCAAGTGGGCGATGTTCCTGAAGCCAGAGAATGAGCCATCCTTTGCCGTTTATGCTGACAAGGCAGATGTCAACCGCTTTTTCGTGACCATGAAGCAAGGCAATGAAGAAGCCAGTGACCACATGCGTCTGGAGATGGCTTCCAGATACTATGCTATGGCGATGGAGAAGCCTGAGTTGAAGACAGACCTTTTCAAGAGTCAGGCTACTGCCGAGGAGTTGGCACGTATCGAGCGTGTAAACATCTTCAAGACCAAAGCCACAGACAACAAGTCGAGTGTCATTCTGTGCGTACCTACCATCGACGGCAACAGGCTTCAAGCCCGTGAGGTCAATCAACAGCAGTGGCAGCGTATGTGGCTGGCTGATGACAAACAGGACTACAAGACCCACCTTGCAGCATCCCTTTTTGCCGACGTGCTCCGTAAGGAACGTACCGATGCCGTAGCCGTTGGTACAGACAAGACTGAGCAGGAAGCACAGTCTGAGACCAAGGAGCAGACAAAGAATGTCGAAGTCCATGAAGAGGAAGACAAGAAGAAGGAGCTGAAGGAAGAGCAGACGCAATCTGAAAAGAAGCAGGAAGAAGAAAAGCGTCGTAACTCTCCAGAACAAAAGGAGAAAGAGGGTAGGGAGGAAAAAGCCAAGGAAGAAGCCACCAAAGCAGAGACCAAAGCCGTAGTCCTTTCTCCGATTATGAAGCAGTTCCTGGACTTGAAAAGCAAGCATCCAGACGCTCTTCTACTGTTCCGCACAGGTGATTTCTATGAGACTTATCAGCAAGACGCTGAAAAAGCCTCTAAGATACTCGGTATCACTCTCACTAAGAGCACCAAGCAGAAAGGGCCTGATGGCAATGCTGTAAAGATGGCAGGATTCCCTTACCATGCCCTTGACACATATCTGCCAAAACTTATCCGTGCCGGAGAGCGTGTAGCCATCTGTGACCAGTTGGAAGCTCCCAAGCAGACAGCAAAGCGTGGTATCTCAGAATTGGTGTCACCTGGTGTTGCCTCAGAAAAGGAAGCAAAGGCAGAACCAGAGAAGCATCAAGCCTTTCATCGATAACCCAAAAGAGTAAATAACGTGACAGCATCAAGACAAAAGTATATTGAGGAACATGCAGCGGAAGCTATGGAGCAGATGCGCAGATATGGCATCCCTGCATCCATCACTCTTGCCCAAGGTATCATTGAGTCAGCAGAAGGAAAGAGTATGCTCTCCAGAACTGCCAATAACCATTTCGGTGTAAAGGGTGAGTTCAATGGTCAGTTCGTCCGTGCCGACGATGACAAGCCCAATGAGAAGTTCAAGAAGTATGATAACGTTGGGCAGAGCTATGAAGACCACAGTAAAGTCCTCATGGCAGACCGCTATCAGAAATACACCAGGAACCTCTCTGCTGATGACTACAAAGGATGGGCTGCTGGCATCAAGGCAGGTGGTTATGCTACCGCCAAGAACTATGTCAGCACCATCGTTGGAGTCATTGAAGGGGCAAACCTGCAGAAATACGACCAGATGGTGATTGAACAGGCTAAGAGAGAGGGTAAGAAGATTGGCACCACAGACTACCGCAAGGGGGATGTGTCTGCCACTCCTGCCAATAGTGTTACTGCAAAGCCCACTCCCAATGGTCTTTATTCCCTTCCTTTGAAACGAGAGGAGTTCATGCTTGTGACTTCACCTTTCTGCAACCGTCGTGACCCAATGGATTACAGCAAGACGCCGTTCCATAAAGGAATTGACGTAAGCTGCAAAAACGAAGCACTACTTGCCACAGAGAACAACGGCAATGTGGTTGGTGTGAACCACAATGCCAACACTGGCGGTGGCAAGTCGGTTACGATTGAGTATAACCGTGAGGATGGCAGCAAGTATCAGACGACCTACATGCACATGTCGAGCATCGACGTGAAGGTTGGTGATACGGTCAATGCTGGTCAGAAGATAGGCGTATCAGGTAATACTGGAACCAGGACAACAGGGCCACATTTGCATTTTGAGGTCAAGACCATTGCCAGTGACGGCACGAAGCGCAATATTGCCCCAGCTGCATATATCGCAGAGATAAGCCAGAAAGGTGGACTGTCTAAACAGCTGCTTCATAACGGAAAAGACTTGTTGGCCAGCTATACAGCTGCAAATCCTGTAGCTCAGGAAACGGTCACAGTCCAGCAGCAGATTGACACGAATATGTCACCTGACGAATGGATGAAGAAAATCTTGTCTTCAGAGGACAGCGGTATGAGCATGAACCCGAATGGTGACCCAGTGATAGAGATGGCCATGACTCTTTTCACCTCACTGATGGCATTGGCAATCCAGATTGACAACAAGAGCGAGGAGGAAAAGATGCAAGCTGTCACTGATGCAGCAGCCAACAGACAGATAGACCTGACTTCTCTCCTCCCCCACATGAAAGTGTGCAATCTTATCATTACTGATAGCAGGCCACTTCTTCAGGTGGATAACGGCACGGTGAACTTCACCCATGAAATCAGCAATGCTGAAATGACAAGACTCCAACAAGCCTTGGGAAACAGCAACCTCTCAGAGGATGACAAACGTCGTGCAGTAGCCAGTGTGGTTAACGGCATCGTTGTTTCACAGCAGATGTCTCAGAACTATCAGCAAGGCGTGGATGCACAACAGAACCAGGAACAATCCATTCAAAGGAAGTAACATGAATGAAAGAATCTTCAATAAGGTATTGACCTTGCTGATAGCCGGAGCTATCATCATCAGCATCATCTATGGACTTTATTGCCTGTTAGGTCTGATCGGATGTATTATCTATTGTTCTGTCATGGTAGCCTTACTGTGCTGGATAGCGGAAGACATCAGACATGCAGCGACAGAAGACCAGCAATTATAACTTTTCTCTAAATATTAACTTCTAATTTTCAGCTTTTATGATTAAATGTAATGTAACAGTTTGTGGTACCATCTCACGCTCAGCGCAGATGCGTACAGGTAAGGAGGGTAAGCCCTTCATGTCATTAGGTGTTAACGTGGTCATCCCTGCCAAGTCTGGCATCAACAAGACCATAGAAATCAGCGTGGCCAAGGATGGTGGCTCTCAGGAGGAACTTGCGAACTATCCTGTAGGCAATCGTGTCGAGGTGGTTGGCACTCTAACTTTCCATAAGAAAGGAGAAGCTTTCTATCTGAATCTCTCAGCAACAGACATCAACACCTTCAGCGCAGGTTCTGAAGACAGTGTGAAGGGTGATATCGAGTTTCGCGGCACGCTCGGCAATAAGATTGAGGAGAAGAAGAACAAGAAGGGCAATCCCTTCTGTGTGTTCTCAGCCTTCAGCAGCGAGAAGAACGGCGAGAACTACGATTACACCTGGATCCGTTTCCTCCAGTTTGGCGAGAGCCGTAAGGACTGGATGCAGCCCAAGGCAGGCATCAATGCCAAGGGAGAACTCCAGATGTCTGTCTATAACGACCGTCTTGACATTGCTTGCCGTGTCAGTGAGGTGTCTAAGTGGGACAAGACAGCTAACAATCCTAACACCTAAAGCCTATGCGTAAGGATAATAAATATCACCATGTAGGGCCATCAGCCGAAGACAGAGCTTTGGAAAAGTTCGCCGAAATGATGATTGAGAAAATCTCAACTCTTCAGAGCGACTGGAAGAAGCCTTGGTTTACGGAAGGTGCCCTTACATGGCCAAAGAACCTCTCAGGCAGGGAGTACAATGGCATGAACGCTATGATGCTCATGATGCACTGCGAGAAAGAAGGCTTCAAGTTGCCTGTATTCTGTACCTTCGACCGTGTGGTTGGTCTCAACTACGGCAAGGACAAGGAAGGTGGTAAGGTGCAGCTTACCGATGCAGAGGGCAATGAACTACCCAAGGTGTCCATCAACAAAGGAAGCAAATCCATCCCTGTATTCATCACCACCTTCACCTGTGTTGACAAGGAGACGAAGGAGAAGATTAAGTATGATGACTACAACCGACTTTCAGAGGAGGATAGGGCGAAATACAACGTCTATCCAAAACTGTCTGTCTATAACGTCTTCAATGTTGACCAGACGAACCTGAAGGAAGCTCGCCCAGAACTGTATCACAAGCTGGAGGAACAGAATCAGCAGGTGCGTCCACAAGTGGCAGAGGGCGAAGAGTTCTCTTTCAAGCCTGTTGACCACATGATTGAGCATAGCGAGTGGATTTGTCCCATCAAGCCTATTCATGGTGACAATGCCTATTACAGCATTTCAAAGAAGGAAATCGTCATACCAGAGAAATCACAGTTCAAGGATGGCGAGTCTTTCTATAGCAATCTTTTCCACGAGATGGCACATTCAACAGGTGCTGATGACCAGTTGGACAGGCTCAAACCAACCTCTTTCGGCAGTAAGGAATACAGTACCGAGGAGCTGAAGGCAGAAATGACGGCTGCGCTTGTATCTCAGCGTTATGGCATGACCAAGCATCTGAAGGAAGATTCAGCTGCCTATCTCAAGGGCTGGCTGGAGAGTCTGAAGGAGGAACCAACCTTCATCAAGACCATTCTGACAGATGTGAAGAAAGCATCACAGATGATTACCCAAAAGGTCGATGCCATTCAGCTTCAGTTGAACAAAGGTGTTGACGAGGGGAAGTCCGAATCACAGCCGGAACAGTCGAAACTGAAGAATCTGGGCACCTTTGACATTCCTGAATGGAGCCTGAACTATCTGGAGAACGGTGATGCCACCAACCTGACCGATGAGGAGGTGGCCAACGTTGATGCGTTCACCAAGGAACACTTCCCAAATGGCTTCGTGATGAACATCGACTTCGAGAACAGCACGGAGTTAAACCGATACCCTGCTTTCGGACCCAGGAACGAGGAAGCCTTGACCAGCAAAGGCGAGTCACCGTTCCTTGCCACGAAGACTTACCCCGTCACTTTCTATGATGCAAGAGAACGTGAAAGCAAGGAGTCGTCCAGTCTGTCTGAAGCTGTTGCCGCAAAGGAACCACCCAAGGAGAACGAGGCGCAAAGCATCGGACATCGTTTTCACCGATAACAGCCAGACGCACAAAGGATGAAGGGCTCTACTCTCACGAGCGGTGCCCTTCTTTGTATGCCAAAGAAAAAAAGCAATAACAATTAGAAGATCTAAATTCTGGTTACAAGCACATAGCAGTCAAAGCCTGGCATGATTTCCTTCTTACGGTCGAAGATGCGTGAGAAGTCACGTTTCTTCTCTCTGAGGCACTGACGGCAAAGGAGTTCAAGCACCATGCGGAGCTTGGTAATGTTTATATCGAATGTCTCAATATACTGTTCAATGGCCTTGTCGTTCATGTTCAGTCTAAGCTCATTTCTCTCCAGAGCCTCACAGATAAAGTGAAGGCTGTCCTGTCCAATCCTCGCTTTGTAGAGGTATGGATGTGGAACACGAATGAGGTCACCGACACAAAGAGGTTCTCCGTCTTTTGACAGTGGACGGCCACCAATAAGATTCTTACGCAGACGATCTGCATTTTTCAGTAACTTGGTAAACAGGATGGCAAGAGCGCGTTTAGACACTTTCTTGTTGCCAAAGGTACGAAGATACTCATCGACGGGCATCAGCAACAATTGCTGGGGGGTAATAGTTTCAATATCAATCATAATTGTTTGTAAATTGGTTGTTATAAAGATTCTTTAGAAAGACAGCACTACACAGGTGTTTCTGTTTGCTTCAGCAGGAGAATACTTGTCTATGCCACCTGCATAGATGGTATATACCCGACTGTCATCAACGCCTCGGTCAAGCAGCAAGCGACGTATATATTCCGCTCGCTGACGGCTCAGATTATCGTTGATGGACTCCATACCTGTAGCACTGTCAGCAGCTCCAATGACCTTCACCTGAAGACCATGTTTGTTGGCTACTCTGGCTATCTCGTCGAGGTTCATCACCTGGTTCTTTTCGGTTAGGACATCCGTACCTAAATGGAAGAAGAAGTAGATGGGAGCACCAATGTATTCCTGCCCGTTGAGCATAGCACTCAGATAAGCATTGTCAGTAACGCCTGAGTTGTTGAAAAGGCTATCGAGTGAATAGATATCCTCAGTATCTTCCATGCCATTACGTTTCTGCATAGCTCTTGGCATCGTATTGGGATTACCGTCCCATCCTCGGTTAGCCAGACGTGCGCGAAGACTGTTCAAGCCAGAATAATCATTCTTAGGATATAGGGACTTGATTTTCGTATGTCCCTTGTCTGTCAGCCTGTCCTTGTAGAGGTCAAGCAGACCTTCTATCTCCAGTATCTTACGATACTCTGCCATACACTGCTCATCCTCATGGACACGTTTCGTCAAGTATCTGTTTCGGGATGACAGGCCATTTGTATAGTCCAGCAGCCATTCGTTCTGGCTCATGTAGGGCTTTGCATCGATGATTCTTTTATGGCCAACCTTACCTATGGTCACAGACAATCCTGCTGACAGTGTAAGCATATTGTCACCGAACCGACTGGAAGAACCTATGGCATCAAAGTTCTTCATGGTAGTCATACCACTCAGCTCTGCAAGCAGATGCAGACGGTTGGTGATTCGGTATCTTGCTTCGAGACCGTAGGCAAAGGCGAATGGATGGTTAGTGCCACTTCCGTTTCCACTTGACCAGTCTGAGTTATGAACCATGCCTATGCCCAGGAATGGAATTACATCCCATCGGGATAGTCCAAGTTCATTCTGGCTAATGAAAGCGGTCAGGTTATACATGAAGTCAGCATGTATGAACTGGTACTTCATAGTGGCAAACTCTGCGTTCTTGAACTGGCAACCCTGAAAGTCAATTCGGCCACCGACGGCTGGAGTGAACCATTTTCCGATGCCAACCTGCACAGCTGGAGTGAGACGATAGAACAAGTCACCACAACCCACTGGCGAACCAAGGAAAGCAGATGTTCCACCCTTGACCTCCAGGAACCAGTTTCTGTCCCATCCTGAGCCTTCGCTGACGTTTCTTAGATAGGTGGGCTGCAGGGATTGCAGCATGACATCCGACGTGATGACTGGCTCCATGTAGGAAGAGTCAACTTCATTTGATTGTCCAGATGCCGAAGCAGTTAGTGCCAGGCATAACATGGACATGATTACAATCTTTTTTTTCATTCTTGTTTTACTTTTTAAGATTACTTACTTTGAGCAATGTATTGACTATAATCGAATTTTCAAGTGGCAACTTCAGCAATGGATTATCGCTTCAGTTTACGTCCAGAACCAGAGCGCATCATCTTGGTAGCCATCATCGCACATCGACGCGCCCACTCACGATCATCATCTTTAGGGTCTCGTCCCCATCCTGAAGATGGGCCACCACCTCCTCCACCGTGACCCTTGGCAAACTCTGTCGCCTGTTCGACATATCCGGCAAACAGAAGCATGGCGCAAGCCACAATCTGGTTCCCGTGTTCAGCAACGTCCATCAGTACTGACTCGTCCAGATGAAGCTGAACGTCATCAGGCATCTGTGGGAGTCTCAATCTGAAATCACTGACCACATTCTCATAGAGTGCCTTGGTCACTTCATCACGTACCTTTTGCTGCACCGAAGTAGCCACTTGTGTAGCTTCACCTCGTAACTCTTCTGTGCGCTCTTTGATGCTCTCAGCCTCTTTCTTCAACTTGTCAAGTTTATCCTCTGCATCAGACAGTTTCTGTTTCTTATCTGCCAGTTTAGCATTGATGTCTGCGACTTGTCTGTGAAGAGCAGCTATCTTATCTTCATTGGAAAGCTTGCCATCAGCATTATCCAAAACAGCAGATGCCAGACTATCCAGTTCTCTCTCAACTGATTCCTTGTCCTTTTCAAGATTGAGCACCATTGAGGTGAGACCTTTCACACGACGTTCTGCCAGTGAAATTTCCTGTTGAAGACCTGACAGCACCTTACGATGGTTCTCTATCTTGTCTTCCAGTGTGACACACTCCTCATCGAGCAAACGGCGGTACTCTTCCGTTGAGCGGTGTCTGGCTCCAGTCTCAGTGATGCTTGTGCCACGATAGAGACCCCATTTCTCATTCACCTTGGCAAAAGCATCATGCATGGCCAGTGTCCTTGCCTTGAACTCAAATTTGTCCTTTCCTGCAAAAATCTTCTTGTAGGCAAAGCGACCATTCTCATCAATAGGCAGAAGAGTAAGATGCACATGAGGATTCATTTCGTCCAAGTGAACGACGAAAGCTGCAATGTTTTCCTCACCCCATCTGTCACTTACGAAGTAGTACATATCCTTCGCCCATTGCTCAATATCCTTGCTACGTTTCAGGTGTGAATTATCAGCACCTTTTGCCAGGTTCACCTTCTGGTCACCGAAAGCGATTTCAAGCATTCGCTCACGGCTTCCTCCAAGGATGAAATTCACCACTGTTCGGAACCGTGGTTCTTCAAGTCCCTCATTTGGATCCTTGATACCACGAGCTGCAAGATTTGCTGCGATTCGCTCTGGGATGCTCCTGGTCTTATCGACTGGCTGTATTTTGCCTCCTTTGGTTATCTCGAAATTCAGATGCTCACGAGTCAAATCATAGTTGCCTATGGAAAGAGCATGTTTCAATGTCTTGTCAGAATAGACACGTAGATGCTCGTTGCTCTGCGATACCGTAATGCCTTTAGAGGCACGGAAATCAATTACCTGTTTAGCTCCATTCATACGCTTCGTATGGTTATCTTTATTATTATCTGTGTCCTTAGCTTGCTAATTCATCTGGACACCTCTCCCTCGTCCTTTTAGGTCGAGGGGTATTAGGCTACCCCTCCCTTTCGTTGAGTGGACAACAGGCAAGCCTGGTGCCCCGATAAGGGCAAGCCCTTCGCGCTAACGTTTCGGTCAGTCTCCGGGCTTGCTCCCGGACTACATGAAAAAAGCAAAAGACTGTTTACAGATTAAAAGCATTATCCGTTATCCTGAGAAGTAAGGGAAGAAGAAGTGTGGTTTGAGTCCGTTTGCTCGGAATCATTTTTCTCCATCTTCTTCAACTTGTAGAACAGTTCACGTAGCAGACGCATGTCCTGCTTTGAGAAGTCACAGACAAAAGCATTGTGCTTGTATGAGTCTTCATCAGACTTATCAATATCTGGGAAATCTTCTCCCATCAGAACAAAGTCCATATACATCAAGGCTTGCATCCATTTTGTCCATGACCATTGACCTGCACCTTTGAAAGTGGATGCAACCATCTGGACAAGAGAATCACTATCTTGACAGTTATAGACGGTCGAAAATTCCAGATGAGAGAAAGCCTCCAAGACGGTTTCTGCATTATCCTGTGCTTTGTCCCAATTGGGGTCATCGCACATACATTTTTCCGTGATTGTTCCGTCGTATGCTTCAAAGTAAGCAGCCAGGAACTCTGGAGATAAATTGTACTCACCCCAGTGCTGAAGAAGAAGGTATGCGACTTCAAGCACTGTATCGTAATTGATGATTGGAACAGAAAGACTGGCGTGTGTTCGCAATGTGAAATGATAGTCGCACCCTTGAAGTTCCCGTTTGATGACACCAAGGTTTTCCAGTCCATCAAGGAATGAGCGAACTGTGGCGCGGTGCCAATGCCAGTCGTTTGCCAGCTCAGAGATTGAACCTGTGAAACCGCCATGACAAAGTGGTGAAACGTCTGAAGGAGAATCGCCTTTATGTTCCTTGCCTTGACCAGACATTTTGCCAATCAGATAGCAGAAGGCATCGAGCTTGGTGAATCGTTCTGTATTCTTCGAGCGAAGGAATTGGAGAAGAGCCATGTCATTCTCCATTCCATACAAAGTTACATTCTTGTTATCCATTTACAATCCTTTTGTTGTGAATACTTGTCTGACTGTAGCAGACGTTGATTAAATCACCGAGTGTCCACTTAGAGTGGTGCTATAAGTAGTAGTTCCGAATAATGTCATCCTGAAATTCCTGATAGGTGGCAAACTCCTTATGGGATGGTTTCTCACCCTCCAGCAGACTTGAAGGATAGAAGCCTACTGCCAGAAGAATGTAGCCCAAAGTCACACCGAGACTGTACATGTGAGGTGTGAACAATAGTGCCAGTGCTATTGTGAAGACAAACACCATGACCCCACGGCTGTTTCGTATGCCATTGATCAGTGAGAGAGTACGTTTTGCCGAGAAAAGATAAAACACCATAACAGTGGACAGCATCACTCCATATTCTCCTGGCTTCATCCAGTAACAGACGAAGTGGAAAAGGATGAGTGTCAGCAGCAGAATCTTGCCATAGAACAGTCGGCAATGGGTACTGTAGGACATCCGCTGATAGAACAGTATCATCCGACGCGACGGGTTCTTGTAAAGGAACCAAGGTGCAAGGATTATCACGGAGATAAGCACCAGATGGATCATTGAGAATATCATACTTACACGTTTTTAGAGTTAAACATTAAATTCCGTATTCATCGAGTGTGAGTTTTACTATGCCGTAAGTGGCATCGAGAATGAGACGTTCCACGTCCTGATAGTTCATTTGCCCAGTGGTTAGCCGTTCCCAAAAGGCTGCATCGTGGGCCTTTATCTTTCTGGCAGATTTCTCCAGTACGACTTCTGGTATTATCCACTTCTGATTTTTTTTGTAGCCATTTCGTGCTTCTATGACCTGAAGGTTCAGGGAGCAACTGTAGCATACAGAAATAGTGCCGTCGTGCGGTATGAGATATGGAGTCTGTTTCGGACTGAGTTCTGCGTTTATCCATGTCCTTCGTTCATTGATGATGTCTGCTATTCGTCTGATTAATGCAAGCTCCATACATTAGCAGAACTCTACCAACAGGTCTTCTTTTGGAACCTTATGAACAAACTTTCCTCGATTCTCATGGCGGTCAAGGTCTTCCATGAGGTCTGTACACATGGCATCCAAGGAATCGTACACTGTGACTGTCAGAGTCTCGACCTTACCAGAAGCACTCGTACTGGCATGTATCTTGAACATGTGGCCGAACTGTGTATCTGAGTAAGCACAGCACTGGTGTCCGAAATCAGTATGAGCAGACGGGATGAAATGATAGAGGATGGTAAGTTCCATCTGATCCTCGAATTTGTCCATTACATCTTCCAGGTCGTACTGGTGAGACAAAGCGTAGGAAATTGTGGCACTCTCTTCGTCGATGTCTGTTTCTGCGATGCTTACGCTATCGAAGAGTTCTGGCAAAATGGCTGGCGCAAGCATCTTGAATTGTTCGATTTCTTCTTGTATCATAGTGATGTTTTGATTAGAGTCCTGATATGTAAAGTTTGAGAATGAGGTTACTCATTTCTGAAAGTTTCCTGTGATTCTTGCCAAGCTTGTGAGTCTGTTCCATACGTTGAATCTCGTCAGCGTATGAGAGCAGCGTCCTCTCCTGTTCCGGGGTGAGCATAGCCATTCCAAAGGAATCTATGGCTATGTAAGGCTGAATGAGCATCCAGTAATAAGCTTCCTGCTGCTTGTTGGTAAGCTTGTCTCTGCGCTTGATGCTTTCAATACAAGATTGGGTGTTCTGCACCAAACGACGGTTCGTGCGCATAGACATATATACCATAACATCCTTGGCGTCAAGTTCTCCATCAGTCGCATATCCATAGACTGATTTACATAATTGTTCTGTACCTTTGGTAATATCAGCAAGAGAGATATCACTATATTCATTGATATGGGTAAGGAAGGTACGGAATAATCTGTCTTCAGTACGGATGACTGATTTCAGATCGTTGAGTTTCTTAAACTCGATATCGTTTATGCCGGAAAAGAATTTTCTGTATAAGACAAGCGTCTGTCCTTTGTCTGCTTTGAAAACTTCAAGGCTGTCAAGAGAGGCATAAAACGCTTTGGCTGAGTTAAAAGTGATTTTGATGTCCTCCTCATTATTATATTGTGAGGTGGACTTCTTGACTCTAAGAACGTCTTTGAGTGTCCTGTCTTGTCCAACGGCAAGTCTGAACATCTCAGTTCTGATAGAGTCATGTATGCTATAGAACTCTGAAGACAGATAAGTATGAGCATAGAATGCTGAATCCTTGCTGATGTAAGCGTAAACACTATCACGCAACTCAGACCAGTTGCTGATGGTGGTTACAAAATCATCTGAAGACAGGGATTCTTTTTTCTGTAGTTCAGACAAGTAAACATGATAACTGGTAAGAGCATCTTTACTTGAATCGAAATGATACTTCGACTTGTCAGTGGCACATGATGCCATACAAAGGATGGCAATTATAGTGGCAGAAATAGCCAATATAATGCGAGTATGATTATACTTTGTTTCCTTTGCTTTCTTTTGGTTGACTTTCAACATTGAGTAAAGCTTTAAAGTATTCATGTAACAATTTGGTTTAGTGCTATACATATACGGATAATTGTTTGAAATCCGCTGCAAAGGTAAGTATAATAATCGAAATAGCGAGCAGTGTGATTGTAACTTTAAGTATTGTTATAAATGATACTTGAAGTTTGAAATAATCATACTCAAAAGCAAATAGACAGTCGAGTATCAAGTATTAAAAATGCACAAATATCATTTGAGTATGATTATTATTGGAAATAAAAGTGTATCTTTGCATCATAAAACAGGTAAAAACGCAAGTTTCACCCACTAACAAACTGAAAACAAATATGGCAAAGGTAGGTTATATCTTTCTGGCAGAGGCATACGAATCCGTCGAGTCTGATAAGGCTTGGATGGAGAAATTCGGCTGCGTGAAAATTGTCGAAGAGAATGCCGAGGATGAGAAGTTGCGTCCAGAGTGGAAAGCCCTTCTCATGAGTCTTGAGCGAGGTGATGAACTGGTATTGAGCAAATTCAGCAATGCGTTGCGTGGTACCAGAGAACTTTCTTACTTCCTCGAACTATGCCGTATCAAGGTGATACGCATTATCTCCATTCACGATAAGGTTGACTCAAAGGATGAAGTATTCCCTGCATTGAAGACTTCTGACTTTCTTGACATGATTGGTTCCCTCCCTGCAGAAGTTGCCACACTTCGTAAGGCATCTACCCATATCATGCGGTTGCGTACTGCCAAAACCAAGACAAAATCAACTAAATCCCGTCAGGAACGAGAGGCTACGATTGTAAACATGTACAATGGAGGCCATGCTATTGACGATATTTGGGCTGTCAGCGGTTTCAAGAGCAGAAGTTCCATATTCAGGATTCTGCGCAAATATGGCATAACACTAAATCGAGGTCCTCATTCTGGTCCAATCAAGAAATGGAACGAAAGGAAGAACCCGATAATCAAAGAAGACAAACAATGACACTACAAGAAGCTATTGAAGCCCGGCATAGTGTAAGGGCATACAAAAACGAGCCATTGACAGATGGTGTAGTAAAGGCACTGGAAGAGCAGATTGCCGTTCTGAATCGTGAAGGCAAGCTGCATATGCAGTTGATTCTTAACGAGCCAAAGGCATTCCAAGGGACAATGGCCAAATATGGTAAGTTCCGTAATGCCAACAACTATATTGTCATGGCAGGAAAGAAAGCCGAAGATCTTGATGAACGCATAGGCTACTATGGAGAGCATCTGGTGTTACTGGCTCAGACACTTGGATTAAACACCTGTTGGGTAGGTCTCTCCTATTCGAAGGTGCCAGGAACGTATGAGCTTGGCGAAGACGAGAAGATTGCTTGTTACATTGCCATCGGTTATGGTGAGACACAAGGTGTCAGCCATAAAATCAAGACCGTCGAGCAAGTGAGCAATGCCAGTGACATCACTCCGTCATGGTTCAAGAAAGGCGTTGAAGCAGCATTGCTTGCTCCTACAGCCGTAAACCAACAGAAGTTTTCGTTTGAACACGTTGGAATGAAAAACAACTGTCATCAGATAAGAGCAAAGAAGGGATTCTCAATGATTGGCTATACAAAGATGGATTTAGGCATTGCCAAGTACCACTTTGAAATTGGTGCCGGAAAGGAAAACTTTAAATGGATATAAATAATGGATGAACTCATTGAACGTGGTAGTTATTATCACACGTCTTTTTTTCAGATATTCCTCCAAGGACGATATAACGAAGATTTAAGTTCGTTAAATACAACGGACTTAGGTCTATTTGTACATGAATATATTCACTATATTCAAAATATTGGTACAATGTGGGGAATCTATAGCGCATTACATGAATACAAAAGAATTTCAGAAGTGTTTCAACAATTAATTGACAAGAACGAAATCAATATTGTGTACACACCAGATTATTCAGTAGAATATCAATCAAGGCATGAAATTTGGAAGCTTGGTGAGGGCCAAGATTCTTTTGGCGATTTTGTCGGAAAAGAGATAGGCTTGTCGAAAGAAATCGAAATTCGTTGTGAACGAGTAGATATACAAGGAAATAAGTACAAGAAAATATTATTAAAGCTTCATCTTTCAGATGGCAGCGAGACAGAGATTCATCTTGGTGCTAAAATAATAAGGGAAAGTATGGCGTATATGTGCCAATGTTTATTTGATGAACATTATACACTTAATAACGCAATTCCATATAAAATAATCGAATATCTTTGTACTGCAAGATTTAAGAATATAGCTAACGACAAGAAGAAAATTATTGCGATATGTTATATTGCACTATTTAGCAGACGGCCAGCCGAACTGCTTATCGATTATTTGTTTGAAGCAAATAACAATCCAAATATTACATATTGGGATTTATTTGACATATTTCTGTCTTCGAAAATCAACAATAAAGGAACAACATATTCGGTAGAAGACTTCTTTAACAAAATGATGGATGATTTTCAAAGCATTCTTAAGAATTTAACAAGAACTGACATTCCATTCTTAAAAAATTCTCTTAATCGGGCTAGGCCAACTTTTCATCAAGCACCTTTGCTTGCGATTATCAATACAGAAGAAAACCCGCTCACTTCCAAACATATAAAGAGCCTTGTAGATTGTTATGGGCTGCCATACATAGCGACATCACATGGAGAAAGTGCCATGGGATGTTTACTGCCAGACAAAGAGCATGTTGCTCCCGACATTATCATGTTGAGAGCAATTACTATAATTTTAGATTTCATTACAATAAATTATAGAAGACAATTTTGTCCTGCTTATATGGTGGAATGTGATGGGAGTGCAAAAGATGACAATGAATGCACCTATAAACCATGGGAAGGCAATAAGTGTTTCTTTACTGAAGCCTTAAGTTTATTTGATATTGATCCTTCAAAATTCCATTTTGCCTAAAAACCGCATTATTGGCTATAAACAAATGGCATTGGGCATTACAAAATAACATTTTGAGATTGGTGCTGGAAAAGTCAACTTTGAATGGGTATAGAAGGTATTAAGCAGATAAATCTGAATTTTTATGATAACATTTCAATTCATTGCGTATAACCTGACGTTTCTTCTCGTCATAGCACATTTTCTCGACAGTGCCAAGGAAAGCGAGTGGACGGATTTCATCTACAACGGCAGTTATCCGCTTTGGCTTATCACATCATTAGCATTGATAGCCTTAGCTCTTGTTGGTATTGTTCCCGTGTATCTGGACAACCATGTGGGAGATGTGCTTTCGGTAATCGTAGCCATTGGTGGCTTAGGTGCAGCAGGCTATCACATCCCCATGCATCGGTCGGGCAAGTCAAAGGTCTGTGACAACCGATTCTCGTATGTCATCATGGTTACTCTAAGCATCTTTTGCATGGGTCTGTTGGCCTCGGTGCTATTCTAAATTTCAATTTATCGAACAGACAGATAGATAATGGCAAACATTCAAATCATACAAGGAGGTTTTGAACAGAAGTTGAAGCTTCAACTCGCTCCTGGCATAAAAGCAGGATTCCCATCTCCAGCTGAAGACTACAGCCATGAGACACTGGATTTCAATCGTGATCTGATTCGGAACCCAGAAGCAACTTTCTATGGCAAGGTGGAAGGCGATTCGATGATTGAAGCTGGTATCAATGACGGTGATATTGCTGTCATTGACCGTTCCGTTGAAGCTCAGGATGGGGATATTGTCGTTGGATATATCAATGACGAGTTCACCATCAAGTACCTCGATTTACGACATCGCAAGGACGGCTATATTGAGTTGCGCCCTGCCAATAAGGACTTTAAGCCTATTCGCATCGATGCAGATGATGACTTTGAAGTGTGGGGCGTGGTGATTTGGACTATCAAACGCTGGAAATAAAGTTTTTGAACCATGTACGGCATCATTGACTGCGATAACTGTTACGTATCGTGCGAGCGTGTCTTTCGGCCAGACCTGAAGGATAAACCTGTCGTTGTTCTCTCGAACAATGACGGCTGTGTAGTGGCACGGTCAAATGAAGCCAAAAAGATGGGCATCAAAGCAGGAACGCCATTCTTCCAACTTGAACAGCAGTTTCCGAATCAGAAGATAGCTGTATTCTCTTCCAACTACGAGTTGTATGGAGAAATGACAGGACGTGTTGTAGAAATCATCAAGAAAGAAGCTCCTGCCTATTTTCGCTATAGCATCGACGAGTGCTTTGTGTATCTTGACGGAATGGAGCACATAGACCTGAAAGCATGGGGCGAGGAACTTCACAAGAAGATCAAGCGGAATGTGGGAATGCCTGTTAGCATCGGACTTGCACCCAACAAGACCCTTGCTAAGATGGCCAGCCATTTCGCCAAGAAATACCAGGGCTACCGCCATTGCTGCATGATCGATTCAGAAGAGAAACGTATCAAGGCATTGAAACTATACCCCATAGATGAAGTCTGGGGCATTGGCCGACGTTATGCTGCACGTCTCGAAGCTCTTGGCGTGAAGACAGCCTATGACTTTGCAGAGCACAACCAGAGTTGGGTACATGCTACATTTAACAACATCGTCATCGAGCGTACTTGGCGAGAACTGAACGGTGAAGATTGTGTGCCCAATGAGGAAATGGCTAAGAAGAAATCCATCTGTACCAGCCGTTCTTTCAATGGTATGATTACAGACCTCGACGGACTCCGTACTCATGTATCGAACTATGCTGCCAGATGTGCAGAGAAACTACGTCAGCAAGGTACAGTCGCGTCCATTGTAGGCGTATTTCTCAACACAAATGCTTTCCGTGAAGACCTGCCTCAATACTGGAACTTTCAGGAAATGCGGCTCATCACGCCCTCCAGTTCGACTGTCACCATTGTCAAAGCTGCCAATGAAGTTCTTCAGAAGCTCTTCCGTCAGGGCTATCACTATAAGAATATCACTATAAGAAAGCAGGTGTCATCGTCATGAGAATTGGGCCTAACAGTCCTATTCAACAAGACTTATTCGATACCAACGCAGAACAGTTTGAGAAGATGAAGCGACTGGATGCAGTCATTGACCGTATCAACAAGGTCAATGGTACTGAGACCATTGTGCTTGGCAGTCAACAATACACTCAAAAAGATGGCAAGGGAAAAGCAAATGTCTTTGCTAATGCCATCAAGCATGATTTCAAGAGTAAAAATCCAACGACTCGTTGGAGTGATATTATTCGGTTAAAATAAGGGAAAGAAAAGAATGTAAAATATGACACAGGAACAATTCAAAGAGTTATTACGCAGTCAACAAGGCGAGCTGAATGCCGTGCTGATGTACCAAAGGCTTGCCAAAGTTGTCAAGACAGACAAGGAGCGTGAGGCATTTCTCCAACTTGCAAAAGAGGAAGGCCGACATGCCAGTGTTTTCCATGCCTACACCAAAGAGGCTTTAAAACCTAAGAAGACAATGGCTGTCATCATGCCATTACTTTATCGTATTTTAGGGAAAAAGCGATTGTATAAGCTGATAGCCAAGGGTGAGTATGATGCTGCTACAGGTTACGAACATCTGATTGCTGATTTTCCAGATGTGGAAAGTGTTAAGAACGACGAGAAACGTCATGGTGATATTGTATCTGGATTACTTGATTGATATATGAAAGCACTTTCAACACGCACGGCAGGCTTCACGGATTCCATCATCCGTAGAATGACCCGTATATCAAATCAGTACGGTGCCATTAATCTCTCGCAAGGGTTTCCTGACTTTGACCCTCCAAAGGAGATAACGAATCGTCTGGCAGAAATAGCACCCCATGGCCCACACCAGTATGCCATTACTTGGGGGGCACAGAACTTCCGTGAGGCTTTGGCTAAAAAGCAGAGCCATTACACGGGATTGGACATCGATGCCAACAAGAACATCGTTGTGACTTGTGGCTCTACCGAGGCTATGATGGCAGCGATGATGACTATCGTGAATCCAGGTGACAAAGTGGCCATCTTCTCACCATTCTACGAGAACTACACGGCTGACACGATTCTTACAGGTGCAGAGCCGATATATATTCCACTCGTACCACCCACATTTGAGTTTGATGCCAATCTGCTCGAAGATGCTTTCAGAAACGGTGCAAAAGCGTTGGTGCTCTGTAATCCTTCAAACCCATGTGGTAAGGTGTTCACTCGCGAAGAGCTCCAGACGATAGCAGATATTATTATCAAGTACGACGGCTATGTGATAACAGATGAAGTATATGAGCACATCGTCTATGCCCCTCACCAGCATGTCTATATCTCAACGCTGCCAGGCATGTGGGAGCGCACTATTTCATGCAGTTCACTGTCAAAGACCTACAGCATTACAGGCTGGCGACTCGGTTATGTCATTGCTCCAGAGCGTATCATAGACAGAGTGAAGAAAGTGCATGACTTCCTGACCGTGGGAGCTGCTGCACCGCTTATGGAAGCTGCAACAGTTGGCTTATCATTCCAAGACAGTTATTACAAGGAACTTCAAGCCCACTATACGCACATGAAGCAACTCTTCTGTGACGGGCTACGTCAGTTTGGACTAGACTTTACAGACCCACAGGGAGCTTATTATGTACTGCTCGATGTGTCGAAGTACGGCGTGAAGGACGACCTGCATTTCTGCGAGTGGCTTGCTGAGCATGTCGGCGTGGGTGCCGTTCCTGGCAGTTGCTTCTTCCGTGAGGATGTCCATCATCTTATCCGCTTCCATTTTGCCAAGCGTGATGACACCCTGAAGGCTGCTCTTAACCGCTTATCAGAACTGGAAGTGAAGGCTAAAACGTATAAAGGATAAAGGATAAATGATAAATGATAAAGATAACAACATATAGTGAACAATACAAGGCAGACTTCGTTCGTCTGAACAGGCAATGGATAGAGACCTATTTCAGACTGGAGGAGTCTGACCTGAATACTTTCGCCCATATCGATACCTATATTATCGGTAACGGTGGTCAGATATTCCTGGCCATTGATGACAGTACAAGCGAGGTGGTAGGCTGCTGCGCTTTGATAAGTCATCCTGAAAAGGACTCGTATGAATTGGCAAAGATGGCTGTATCACCTCATATTCAGGGACAACATATAGGCTACCAGCTTGGATCTGCATTGATAGAGTACGCCCAAAAGCTGGGAGTAAAAAGAATCTATCTTGAAGGGAATACAAAACTGGAAGTCTCCATACATTTGTATCGGAAATTAGGCTTTAAGGAAATCCCACTGGAGGGAAATGCCTACGACAGATGTGACATAATCATGGAACTGATTCTATAGACTGTGAACTCAATGAGAACCGTTCAGATAACAGCAGCTAATACTGATGAAAAGATAAAACAGCTATATGAAACGGCATTCCCTGAAGACGAACAAATCCCTTGGAAGGACTTGATGCGCCTGGTTGAGGAAATGCCGTTGGACTTCACTGCATACTACGATGGCGAAGACTTCATCGGCTTCACCATCGTCTATCCACGTAAGTCTATCAACTGGTTTTGGTACTTTGCCGTGTGCGAAGAGCTACGGGGAAAAGGCTATGGTCAGAAGATACTGACTCAGATGATAGAACGCTATAAGGGACAATCCTTTGTCCTGGACATGGAAAGCCCAACGCAGGTCAGTGAGAACATTGACCAACGCAAACGCCGTCAAAACTTCTATCTTCGCAACGGCTTTAGGGACACAAATGTCTATCGTACCTACAACGACATCACCATGACAATAATGATGAGGGGCGAAGGTACGTTCACCATGAAAGATTGGGATGACATCATCCACGAACTGCAACAGTTCTGGTGGCCTGACGACATCGAAGAAGAGTAGTGTGGCTTTTTGCCAGACTGCTACCTGTCACGTCTAAAGTCATTCCTGCTATCACCTCTCCACCATGCACTAAGCACAAGGAAGATGACGCGGAAGACTATGACGATGATAATAATGCTTCCAATATCACCCATAAATCATATTTTTAGAGTTCAAAACACATTTACTATAGGGATGTTCTGTGCCATCGCCTTACGGATGGTGTAGAACGTTCCTCCTTTCTCTCGACCATCATAATAGCCTATGAGCTTAGAGGAGTTGTTCACCATGAACTCATCCCTGTCCAAGAAACACCTTGGATAATAACTCTCACTGAGCACAATCACTTCATCAGCCATCTCCAGCAACCTGTCATATCGCTTTCTGTCATAGAAGTTGAAACGACATGCTTGACCCTTGAAGGGGACAGCAGCTGTCAATGTGATGTCTGGATAGGTCTGCTTCAATGACACAACCTCCTCAGCCGCCATCATATCAAAACCAATGGCAAAGCCGGATATGAAATTTCGGATGCCATTCCCATAAGCATCAAGAACAGCTCTTGTCAACCTCTTCTTGGCGTGCTCTCTCAATGAAGCATCGACGAAGCGATGCCCCGTGAAGGCGGCTGTTGCCGCCCGGCTCATTTTTCTCTGTTCCATATAATCATCAATAAGTTGGTACATATCTATATGAAGTCTTTCCAAGGAATATTCCATTAGTAACGTGTGCTCCGGCACTCTCCAACTGCGCTGCATAGGCACAAAAGGACGTTCCTGTAGTAACCACATCATCCCATACACATACAATCTTGTTCTTAAAGAAACTTGCATCTACCTCTATGGTGTTGCTCTCTTCAAGTCGCTTGGCACGAACCTCTTTCTTCATCTTTGTGCCATGAACTGCAGACCGCTCTCCATTGACCTTGACATGGGAAAAACCATCGATGGCTCCCGACAACTGACATACAAGTGCAGAGAAAGCCTTGTTGCGTGTCTCGTTGCGCTCTTGGCTACTTGCAGGGACACATGAGAAAACCACCTTTCTAATCTTGCGCCCGAACTTTCTTACAAGTTCCTTTGCTACGAACTGAGCCACTTGGGGCTGATTGCAGCCATCCTTGAAATCAAAGATAGTCTGTCGGTCGAATACGCCATCTATGCCCACATTCTTGATGCGAGTTGGATAGTAACGGAGGAAACTGCTGAGTTCCTTGTCCTCTTGACCCTTGATGAAAACCTTGACCATGTTCATTGCCGTTTCGTTTTTTATTTCCCTTTCATTAAATCCTTTCGGACTGTGACCAGGGAAGATTTTTTCTGCCTCCAGAAGTGCGGTAACGGCAATAAGGCAAGTCTGCTGTGAAGAATACTCTTTTCAGCGAAAAGGAAGATTGTTCACAAAGCACGACTTGCTATTTGACGCGGACGTGATAACTTCGCAGAAAAAACTTTCCGCTGTCACTTGTCCGATATGGAGATTGGTGAAACCATCAAGTGAACTGTAGTTCATGTATAGTTCAAGAGTATTGACCTGCAAGGATATTATAACAGCCATTTCGCCCTTCGGATCCGTCATCTGAAGGGCGAAGCAGCCATTCAAGGCATCGTGCCACAATCTTTGGTGTTATGTCAGATACCATTCATTGATATTCCATACCTCAATGTCATAGTTGGTTTCATAGCCTTGTGTCTGATAGGCAAACTCCAGTTCTTTGCGGAGTCTGCGTCTAACTTCGGCTTCCAACACTCGTTTTGAGGTCTTTTCAATCTCTTCCTCGCTGAAGAACTCATCCAGCTCTATGCGGTGGTTCTTCACAATGGCATTCACGGCAGCCCATTTGCTGGTGAAGACTCCAGCGCACTCTCTATGGCTGGTACTATGCCAGGGGTCAGTTTCGTAAACTACAAAAATCTGTTTCATAATGGTTGGCTATTATTGGGAATAGGCAGCGGAGTTGCCACCTATCCCCAAAGTGATTTACTTTCCTATTTCGGAAATGATGAAGTCCAAATGACCTGCAAAGATTTCGTCAATATCAATCTCGTGCTCGTTACCTCGGTCATTCTTCTCGTCGCCAATGATGGTGAAATATCCGTCCTTGTCAACTCTGACAGAAAGGATAACCACATCACATGGCTCATCATAGTCATAAGCTGCAACGATGGGACATTCACCCTCAAAGTGCCACTCATAGCCATCATCCACCTTCTCGCCACGAAGTCTGAGCTTTTCGGCAAGTTCCTCCTGCTCACGGTGCTTCACCTCCTGCACACTGTCATAGATAGAGAAGTCTTTGAGTTTTCCTTGACGGACAAAGTGCAACTCTTCTCCATCCGAATGGCAGATACCATATTCATGGAACTGCACCGGCACAAAGTCGATGGGTGCAGCCATCCATGAAATGTTATTGAGCGAATAGTCATGTTCTGCCAAGAACTGCTCGATGTCCTCTTCAATCATGTGGTCGGGAACATTTAATACCTCGATGCGCACATTTGCGCTGTCCATTACGATAATTTTCATAATCTTCAATATTTGGGGTTATACATTAGTCTTTATCATAGAGCCGTGAAAGGAAAAGTTGCAGTTCCTCGTCCTTGATGTCTGCAAGTTTGCAAGGCTTGAAATCCTTGTCCTGCTCAATTCTCAATGTGCCAAGTCCGTACTCACTTGCGTCATAGGTGATACTTGCCATTTCAGTAGCGGATTGGTAGCCGTACTCGGTTTCTTGCAGACCTGCCACAATACCATAGAGCGTGAAGTCATTGCCTTCCTGCTGACCTTCCATAATGTACCAGCGGATATTGCCAAGGTAAAACACTGCGATGCACATTGCATCCTTCTTCTTTGCGTCCTGAGAATACAGGGGATAACTGCTCAGTGCCTCGGTCAGCTCTGGCGTTATCAGTCGGTTGTTGAAATTTGTTGTTGCCATACTCTGAAATTTTTATTTTCCCTTTCTTTCAAGCCTTTCAGCCTGTGATTGGGATTTTTTCTGCTTTTCAAGGTGACAGCAAGGCAATAAGGCAAAAATAGTTTCAAGAATACTCTTTTCAGCGAAAAGGAAGATTGTTGAAAGCGAAGCCCTGCTATTCTTGACGGTTTGAATGGCGAAACTACCTTTGCAGAAGAATTCCTTTTCACGGGCTTTGAAGGATATGACAGAAAATGTCTTGTATAACAACTTATAAAGGTGGGGCGGGATTGTCCAAACAGGAATCATCAGCCAGTATGTCAGAAAGAGGAGTCTCCATCAAGCATAAAAGACTGAAAGTATCTGGCAAAGTGTTTAGTTTTGCCAAATACATTCTGTCAATGATTGATAGAGTCTCCTTGACATACCTTTGGCAGAGTGAGGAAACTCTTATGATCAACTCGTTTGACCACAAGAGTTTTCCCTCTATGACAAACTGAGGATGCTGTTTAGACAATGGTGTGGGCGTAGATTATAAGAATTATGTACATCAGGTTAGAAAAGGGATAGCCGTAAGAATATAACAGTTTGGGATGGGGTGAAGCCAAATTCCAGAAAGGCAATCTTCCCGACGAAGTGGTGGACAGTTAGCAAAAACAGAGTCAGTGAGTTTTCGCTTTGCGTTCTCACCGACCCTGTTTGGAGATGGCTGGACACCTTTTCATGATTGCCTATCCCTGTAACTGTGTCTTTTTTTCATGTCACGCTCTGCTGACTGAAAATAAAGACTCTGTTAATGGGACTGGGCTTGGCTTCATGGTGTGGGGCGAAGCATTAAAAATCATAAAGCATCATATTGTTTCGCAAACAGTACTAAACTAAATAAATACAAAAAATAGTCAAAAAAAAGCATTTATATCCAGATTTTTTTGTATTTTTGCAGCGCTACGAAAAACGTAAGTGTCCATTTAGAGTCTTAGAACCGGGCATTTAATAATTTTATTTTTCATATTATATGAATAAAAAGAAAATAAGCTCGACTAAGATTCTTCAAGAATCAGAGCAATCTATCAAAGGCGATTTCGATTTTGCTGTAGAGATCGAATACGAAAAATCGCAAGTTACAGAACAATCAGCAATTAAGAATGCTTTGAATGAGATTAATTCAAGGTTGCCAAAAGGATTATCTGCACGGGTATCTGATTCCGAACAGCGTACATTATCCAGTGAGAATAAAGAAGTCCGTCAAATTGGTCTAAACTTATTTACTGATAATTAATTATTAGGGTGGAGAAGTTAATATCACTTCTCCACCCTAAACTATTTGCAAGATTATTCACTTGTCTTCGCATTGAAGTACACTTTCTGAAGGATAATGGAATGAGGTATAACAAGTAACCGTCCTGCCGTTTACAGCAGGACGGACTGACAATCAGCATAAAATAGCTGTTGCCCAATCAATGGGCTTTCCCTCTTGCTTCATCTTTTCAATCAGAGCCTTTATCTGCTCCTTCTTTTTGTCGACTAAATCCATGAGAATAAAAATTGTGGGCAGATGGTTGGTCTGCCCGTTACCTTGTTATGTTGTTTGAAACTTAACCTTGCCGTTTCTCCTCAACTGGAGAATGAGGTTGCAACTTTTGTTCATGTCTGCAAGTTTCTGAAGCTTAGACCTGGTATCTTCAGTGTTCTCAACCAGTGAGGCATATATGAGATTGCCCACTTGTCTGCCCTCGTTGACATCAAAAGCCTTGAAGCTCTTGCATCCATCAAACTTAGCATAGACGATATGATATTCCATAACTGAAGGGATTAAGGGGTTATCAGAATGGCAAATCTTTCTCGTCTGGCTCTGGAGCATCCTTCGGTGGCTGGGGTGTATTCTTAGCCTTTGCACCTTTCTTGGCTGCCTTCTTCGGGTCAGTGTCCTGCTCGTCTTTCTTTCCAGCGTTCACGAAAGCGATACTATCAGCATTGATGGAGATTTGTGTATGGCTCTCGCCTTGGCGGTCTGTCCACTGCGACGTGGAGATAGTTCCCTCTACAAGAATGAGTCTGCCCTTAGTAAGGTATTCAGCCAAACGGATATGGTTCTCTCTGCTGCTGCGTACTCTTACCCATGTGGTGATGTTCTGACCTTTGGAGTAGTCATCGACAGCCATATCAACTGCGATAAATGTTCCGTGTGAGCCTGTGATGGTCTTACAGTCCTTGCCGATACGACCGATAGTGTGAGTATAAATCATATTATATGGAAGTTAAGTGACGGATGGTTGGTCACGTCGTTACCTTTTATTTGTGGATGAAGTATTCTATTGCGGAACTTACCAAAATATAGTGGGTCTTGGTCTGTTGGCATTGCTCCCAATAAGGATTGTAGAAGTTCAAAGCCAATGCGTCGTAGAGGTCTGGCAGTTCATGCTTAATTCTTTGAACAAGCCGTTTGTAACTTGCTTTCCTTGTACCCTTCATCAGTTGTTGCCACTCGTCAATCGTGGTCTGAACGCAACAAGTTTGATAATACATAGTTCCTATAAATTTGAATTGTGGTTATTCTTTTCCCTTTCTTTGGGATTATTCCTCAGAGAGGAAGAAGAAGGCTTACTTGGCCTTCTTCTTGGATTTCTTTTCCTCCTCCTTTGGAGCGTCCTCCTTGTCTGGAGTCTCATAGAACTTGGTGGCTACCAGCAGAACTCGGTTGTGCTTGATACCTTCCTGATCGCTCCACTCTTCGGGTTTGAAGTAACCCTCCACGGTGAGCATTGAACCCTTGGTGAGCTTGTCGAATGAATCGGCGTTCTCGTTCTTACGCCATGCTTCCACATTGATGAAAGCCGATACGCGGTTGTTCTCTTCGCCGTTCTTCTCGCTACGGCCGATGGCCAATGAGAAACGTGCTACTGAAGCGGTTGTGAACTGACGGATTTCTGCATCCTTACCTACGAAACCTGTTACTGCGAAATTGTTCTCAATCTTTTTCAATTTTTTGAATTTTTAGAAGTAAAACATTTATTTTTTACGTTGATTTAAGAGTTGGCAAGGAAAGTATGGGAATACAAGGAATTACCGAATTATTTCA